>Ga0208019_1000248_pt1 | contig 29961 bp, 14 predicted proteins | sample CB_VirMetaG_5_FD_184540 | JGI IMG/M metagenome (GOLD analysis project Ga0208019, IMG submission 184540) | Freshwater to marine saline gradient viral communities from Chesapeake Bay - CB_1508_1D Viral MetaG (SPAdes) (version 4) | ecosystem: Environmental > Aquatic > Marine > Coastal | place: USA... | reverse complement strand
GACTGGCCAGATACATTTGAATAAATAAATTTGTTACGCAATGTAACGTGCCTAATCAAAAACCCATATGTACGCCAAAGCATATGGGTTTTTTCTTGTCTGTTATTTCAAATCCGCAAATGATACTTTACATTTTAATTAGAATCAGATTGAATGTAAAGTATCTTAAACACACTAAGAGATGTCTAACGACATCTGAAACTCACTTTCGTTCGTTTCATTTTTTAATTTTATTTTTTTAAGAGCGAAGCGAGAATTACTTGATGGAGAATGATCTTGAAGTCATACGGAACCTGTTTAAGGTCCCGTATAATACTTGATGGTCAAAAGACTTTCGTATGACGGAAGTAGGTGTTTTAGAGTTTTTACACTATCTTTGTTAACGGGACTCTGCGCTTTTCCCTTACCTACCGCGACCCACATTGTGACAATGTGTTGTAAACCTCGTTCCTAACTGTTTACATTCATTTATAACTAATAGTGCTTAGATCCAAAGCAAGCGATCTCCGTTAATACTTTAACACCAATGGGTGTGTCTCAACGTGTACGTGTCTGATTATTACATCAGTTTTTTCACAGCAGAATTATTTCTGGCCTGCCAACCTTATGTGCTTTGATGTGTCTTAACAGGTTTTGTGCTTTATATTTTCTCGCCTACTACTAACTGCTAAGAGCAAATTTCCTTTAATTTTTTTGTATTGTGTTTATTTTCTAAGAATGTGCCTAATTCTGTTATAATCCAATTTGTGCCTAAGTTTTTGCCTGAATAATATGTGTAACTTGGTGTTAAAAATTTATCTTGATATGCCTGTTCAAATGCCAAAAATGTGCCAATACGGTTGAACTTCATGAATAAGAGATTTACATCTCCGGAATCCGCTGCATCTAGGCACTGAGTTATCCAACCGTCAAGAACTTTGCAGTCGCCTGTGTATAGTTGATGCCACGGAAATTCTTTATAACTTTTACACTCGGCATTAAAACGAGGAAAACTTAAAGGTGGAACAATGTCGCCCTTTAGTACTCGAATAGTGCCTTCGTGTAAAAATTCTTTTCTAGCAGAATTTAATCCGCCTACATACGCACCAGATCCCGGAACACGAATAAACGTTTCACCGTAAATGCCGGATAGTTGCCGGGCTACATCTCGTTCCCAATTACTACCTTTTGCTTTTTGTGGACTTGGCACGTGCTTACTTATATCCTGTAACTAAAATGTAACAATTTTGTTATCGAAGTTGTTCGTTTCTAAACCACTGTTTTTCAAAGTTTGATAAATTTTGTTCTGTAACAGAACAATTTCTTACGCATGTTGAATACGGGTTTGTGTTCCATGTGTTGGTTAGTAAATTAAAATTCTCAGAATTAATTATTTTATCAAGTGTTTCGTCTTTTGAAAAAACTTGATTCCCGATCCAACAGCAAGGATACAATTCGCCGGTGGCTGTTAGATACATACTCTTTTCATTTAATGCATGACATTTAATATTATTTGTATATACTAGGTCCGGCGAATTGAAATTTTTTGGGGGGTTTAGTCCAGCAACCGGAACTGTTTGAAAACGCTTGCTTATTTTAGCTCGGAACCAAGTAAATCCTAAGTTCCTAGCTAATTCTAAACACTCGTCGATTTGATGTTCGTTATGTTCAAACACCAACATGTCCCAGTGCGCACTACCTCCTGCATTAATAAATGACTTTGCATTATTAACGACTTTGTCAAAACGAACATTTTTTCTATAAATGTGATTAGTGTCTTGCAACCCATCGATACTAAACACGCAGAAATCTGTTGGTTGGTTTAATAATTTACCTAGCTCACGCCACCAATTTACATTTTGAATCCCACCGTTTGTATTCAGTCCTAATTCAATGGTAGGGTTTATTGATCTAAAAAGTTTAAAAATTGGCAATGTTTCGTTTGACGCTGCTGGATCACCAAAATCGCCGCACATAAACATCTTATCTAAGTTCTTGATGAATTTGTGGTTTAACACATCTAAAATTTTTTCAACAGTTAAGTTATTACGATGAATGTTGTCATTGTATAGATGAGATAATTCTCTAGAGCATTGAGGGCATGCAGCGTTACACGCAGTAGTCGGTTCTACATGCAGCACTTTAACATCGTTAACATTAAAATTTGTTAGTGTCATACGTTGTGAAACCGTTTTCCTTAACTACAGTTAGTGTATTATGAACACGCCCAACTAACTCGTCTTTGTGTGAAACAAGCCAAACTGATTTGTTTCGCTCTCTACTCATATGCTTAAGAATGCTTAAACTGTTTTCTACACCTTGTGTATCCATGCCAGAGTCAATAAGCTCGTCAATAAACACAAGGTTAATAGGTTGATACAATGATTCCCACACATCGCGGAATGCCCACGATAAACTTAAGATAAGTCTGTTACGCTCGCCGCGAGATAAGTTGTCAAAATCTAAATCTCTACCTAAATCTGTGATTTCTACACTAAGGTCATTTAAAAAATGTACAGTATGGCGTAACCCAATCTTGTCTAAATAATGTGTTAACCGGCTGTTTAAGTATGCTAGATTTTGATCAATAATCTTTTTACGAATAAATGAATCTTTGTTTGTAAGAAGTTTAAGTAAGAATTCTTGATGCTCTTGTAAATTACTTAAATCATTTATACGATCATACGAAATTTCCTGTAATGCTTCTGCTTCCATTTCTGCAATCTGCTCTGCATACGGGTCCTGTTCATTTTGTCTAGATTCTAACTGTTTTTGTGCAGTTGCTAGTGTGTTTTTATGCTCTAGTGCTTCTTGTAATGTTTTATAAAATGTTTGCGGTTTAGTACCAATCTCGCCTAGTGCTTGTAATCCTTGATGTGCTTCGTCCCATTGCCCTTCGTTGGTAACAATTTGAAGTGCTGCTTGTTGTAAGTCGCCTTCTTTGTCCGCTAAAATTTCTTCGTGTTTAGAATCGTGTAGATCTTGTCCACAAGCATGACATTTATGATTCTTTAGCGAAGCAATTTCTTTTTCTAATTTTTGAATTTTGGTTCCGAGACGTTTGTTTTCAGCATCAATAGAAGTTTGATATCCTTGTAGTGTATCAATTTGTGTTTTCTTCTTATTGTAAGCATCGATTTCAGCAAACGCTTTTACTTCTGCTTCGATATCGATATGTTCAAGAGCTTCAATAGATGCTTCGTAATCAGCAACATCTTTTTGTTGGTTATCTAGCCACATGCGTTGTCTTCGCTTAACAGAATCAATTTGATCCTGAATACGCTGATTAGCTTCTGTAACAGCTTGAATTCGTAATTCTTCTTCTTTTAAACTTTCTTTAACGGATTTTGCTTGATCTTTTAACCCTTCGGCTTTTTCAGTAAGCAAGGTAATTCCAAGTAATTGCTCGATAATAGCACGTTGGTCATTAGCTCGCATACTAAGAAAAGGTTCGGTATATGTGTTTAAAGCTACAATATGTTTAAACATATCATGGCTTATACCTAGCAAATCTTCAATAGCTTTTTGTGTTTCTCTTGAATCGCCTTGTGCGTTGTCGGTTGATTCTTGTTCTTTGTCTTCGATATAAAATTTCAACACACCTGGTTTTCGCCCGCGTTCGATTCTATATTCAACACCAGAGTGTTCAAATTCAACAGAACACAACATATTTTTTTGATTTGTTTTGTTGATTAAGTTATCACGTTTAATGTTAGTGAGTGCTACACCATAAAATGCATATGACAATGCATTAATAATAGTTGTTTTACCGGTACCGTTACGAGCGCCGTCGCCGCCTAGATCCATGTTGTTGCCTAACACAAGAGTTAAATCGTTGCGGTCAAAATGCACAGCCTGTGTAGCATTTCCTACACTCATAAAGTTTTTAACTGTTAATGTTTTAATTTTAAACATCTAATAATTCTTTTAATCTTTTAATTTCTTTATTCTTTAACGATTGTAAAATTTTAAAATTTTTATCAAATCTGTTCTGGTTGTTTCTATAAAATGTTTTAATGTCGTTAAGATCTCGGCTACAAAACTCTTTAATAGTATTAGTCACTGTAATCAACCGATCTTGTGGGTTATCTATGCTATCGTAGCTGTGACTAATATAATCGTCAAACATGTCAAACCCGTAATCTTTAAGTTTTTTAATAATTCCCTGAGGGCCAATAACTACAAACAATCGCTTACAAGCAATCGGGCGAATTGATTTTTCGGTAATATACGGATAAGGATAATTGTAAGTAGTTTCAACCGCAATGTCAAGTGATACTAATGAATAAAAGTCAGCCTGATATTGAAATTTAAAATTTTGGTCTGGAATAAGTGGATGCAAAATATCAGATTGTACAGGTGTACAATCAATTTGACAATTTCCGTTTGTTACGAATTTATCATTGATACGGGTTGGTGGATCAAGGCGTATTAATGTCACCTGCACCTCCTAATGTTAAAATAATTTTATCAGGAACTAGTTCTTTTAACTCGTTATATGTTGCATAACGATGAGATCTTTTAGACCCGTTCATCATACAAAGAGCGTGATACTTAATGTTTTGATAGTTAATATTTAAATTATTATATCCGTTTGGCGGGTAATTTGATTCATTGACAATAGTTTCAAAAATAGTAGGACGGTCACTTTCATGATAGTCTTTGAGAATTTCATTTATTTCGTTAGATATACCAAAATAATTTGTATAAAAAAACAAAGTAGACGGAGGAATGTCTAATTCTTCGCATATAGTAAAGAAATTATTTAATTCTACTCCGTACGAATTATTAATGTAATAGTCAGTGTCAAAATGTACAATTATAAAACGATCATTAGACTCAAATTTTTCTTTTTTCCTACTAGAAAACCAAGATCTCAAACGATTATAATTAAAATCGTAATCAAAAAAGTTAAAAGTTATAATACCTAACACATTAAATTTTTTACAAATTAACTCACACATATCCGGATCTATTGTGTGAGCTTGCGATGCTTCAGTAGTCCATTTGTCTCTAACTGTCATAAATTTTGATAAATTTGTAATAATAATTGTTTATTATAAAATTCTGAATCAATACTTGTCAATTGTTCAGTGATAATTTGGTCAACAGAATGAAACACTACCGTTTCATTATATTCATTTCCGTGTTCTTGGTTTTTAGATTTAGGTAATAATCCAATTTCTCTAATACCATATCCGTTAACAAACGTTTCTTTAATAAAATTGGCTTCTTCGTAACTTATGTTAATGTCTAAATTAACTCGCACATGCATGTTTGGTTTTAGTATTTGATCTGCGTGATCGATTAACGCCGATAAATCAATTACACGGTAAGTTGGCTGTTGATCCCATGCATAAAATTCTATACCGCCGTCCCAATCTAAAATAGTTGCACCCCGTTGCTCATCACCAGCATCTGAGAAATTATGCGGAAATGCATTGCCGATATATGTAATGTTACCACGTTCTTGACGTAAGTGGAAATGCCCACTAAACACACGTTCTACACCTTTGAAATCATCGGCATTGACTTCGCCAGTGTCGGGCATCTCAACCATAGCATTCATTTTAAAGTGTGGTAACTCAAAGTGACCAAACACATACTTAGAGTTAATCTTCTGAATGCGTTTATGATCGTCGCCAACTAGCCACGGTACAATAGTAACATCTCCGTCGGTAAACCAATCATTAACTACATGTATGTTAGGCAAGTGCTTTGCCCATTCTGCGCCATGAATATCGCGTTTATCCCTGTAGTATAAATCATGGTTGCCGGGTAAGAAATAGAACTGATCAAACGCAGCACTTAGTTTTTCTAAACTACGCAAACTGAAATTTAGTGTTTGCAGATTGATACTAGCACGATGGTGATGCCAGTCGCCTAAAAACATTCCAGTTTCGCAATTCTTACTTTTGGCTAAATCGATAAACCAGTCTACAAAACTTTCACAATCTTGTAAATGCGTAATACCATTGTTCTTTAATCCAAAGTGGATATCCGTAAAAATTGCTGCTCGTTTGAATAAACTCATTATGAATCTTCGTTTAGATATTTTCCATCGATGTTTTCATTTGCAAACTGCCGTGTCCATGAAGGATCAAGCCCATGTTGTTCAAGAATGTCGTCGCGAATATTCTGCATCTTTTTTTCAATGTTCAACACACGAGTAAACGAATTAGTAACTGCTGCTGTGTAATAAGCAAACGGATTCTGTGATTTTGCTTCGTTAAATTGTAAACCAATTTGGCAAAGTTGTAGCAATGCTTGCGAACGCATTTCATCATTATAAGTGTATCCACGCCAGTTTGAACGTGTAGCGTAACGCTCGCACAATTTCATGTACATCATAGCAAGTTTGTCTGTTACACGTCCGTGGCTCTTACTAAATTGTCCAGTTTCAAAATCACCACGCCAATGGCTGCGAGCCACTTCAAATGGATTGCCATCTGCATCAATGCGATAATGCTTAAATGGAGGAAAGTTGCAGCGAACCGGAACCATTTCAACGTCAGGATCATTTGTATCAACATCTATATCGTCGGTATCTTCATCTAAATCCAAATCGTCAAGCAAATCTGCCGCTTTCTTTTTCTTAGGTTTAGTGCTTGCTTTTGTACGCTTTTTTGGTCCAAGCGGAATGTGCTCGTCAGTCATTACACGAATAACAATGTCTTCATTTGTAATTGACTTTGGATCTACAGTTTCGCCAGTTAGCTTAGTTAAGCGCACAGCACGATTATCGCGTGCTTCTTTTAGTGTGCGAACATTAATTTTCTCAAGGCCAGTTTTACCATTTTCGTCTGGTTCGAGAATTAAATCAAAATCACTGTCTGTGATTTTATCACGGAAAGCGCAAAATGTGTTTTTACTTTTGTGAATTTCAGCTAAAATATCTTTATTGTTTAGATAATTTACTCTCTTTTGTCCTGGTTGTGCCATTAAGGGCTCCTATATCAATACACTTATTATATAACATCTTTATACATGATGTCAATGATTTATTGCCATTATATACGCCGTTTATGAACTCCATAAATAATGACATAAGGAAACGTAACAATGGCAAACGCACCGGTACCACAACATTTAGCAGGCGAATACGCAGCAGCAATTGAAAACAGAATTCGTTTGGGCAATCAGTTAGATGCTCTTGCAGATCAATTGTCCGCTAAAGGGCTATCTGGTTCGGTGTTGTTTAATCATCCAGATTATAATGCTTTAGAAGAAGCCATTGGCGAAGCCGAAAGTTATGAGGCCAATTTATATTCAACTATAATTCAATATAACAATGGTCCAGAAATTGAAAGACAGGTTTCCGGGCAGTTCGGTAATGCTGGATCAAATTTCCAAGCCGGTGCTGTTCCAGCACAAGTCCCTTCATATCTTGACACAGCAGCGTCTGCTACCACTGCACAACAAAATTTATCTACGCCGCCGCCGGATCTTCCTGATTCGGCATTTGATGTTTTTGACGTTCCAGGAACATACAATTATTACACACAACCTGATGAAACGGATCAGTATATTCAACAAAGATATGAAGATGATCTGGCTGAACTTACCGCGGATGATTATGCTGCGAATCAACAAGCACGTATCGATGAATTATTAGCACAGCGTCAAGGAACTACACTTTATGATGACGAGTTTAGTCCTGCTAATGACCCTAATTTATGGTATGATGACAGTTTAGGTGAGTACGTACCGCGAGATGACAGACCAGAAGATTGGCAAGCTCGCGACCAGAATGCGTTTGTATATAATGACGATTTGGGCGAATGGGTGCCGCGCGAAGATATGCCAGATAATTGGCAATACGGTGCTGACCCACAAGGCGGACCAGAATACGACGAATACGGATGTAGAGTTGGATTAGAAGTATATGATGATACAGATGGTGTTTGTGTACCAGTTGGACAACAATCAAATTATTTAGGCAACCCGTTGCCAGTCGACGAACGCGACGAAAATGGTTGCCTAATTGGATCAGAATATTACGATGACGAAACAATGGAATGTGTTCCAATTGGGACTACACCTAACTTGTACGACCCAGTAACAGTTGCAGCAGAACAAGCATATGCACAGCAGCGCAGTATCAAAGATGCACGCAAAACCATTAACCGAGGTGATTGGCGATTTAGAGTTAGACTCAGCCCGTTTGCAGACTATCTATATAATAGTTCTAGTCCAGGAATACTTTCACCATTGCGTGACACCGATGGTGTTATTTTCCCGTACATGCCGTCGATTACGGTATCCAGTAACGCACGATATGCAAGTTATGATTTAACACACAGCAATTATCGCGGATACTTTTATTCTGGTAGTCATGTTGAAAACATTATTGTAAATGCAGAATTTACTGCGCAAGATACAGCAGAGGCAAATTATTTGCTTGCTACAATGCACTTTTTTAAATCAGCAACTAAAATGTTTTATGGACAAGACCGAGAACGTGGAACACCGCCTCCGTTGTTATACATGACCGGACTTGGAGAGTATCAATTTAACGAGCATCCTTGTGCGCTAACAGTATTCCAATACACGTTACCGGATAATGTCGATTATATTAAAACCACAAACTCAACTACTACCGGTGATCAATATCTAGGTAGAAATACATCGGGTGGTTATCAAGGATGGAGCAGTGCATTAAGTAGATTAATTACATCTGGGTTAGATAGCATATTTGGTAGTCCACAGGTACTAAGTCCTATAAGCTCATCTATTAGCGGGCTAACTAAAGTTACCGGTGGTGACACATACGTTCCAACAAGAATTAATTTTAGCTTAACATTCTTGCCAATTAATACACGTAACCAAATTAGCAAAGATTTTAGTTTACGTGATTTTGCAAATGGTAGTTTAATTAAGAAAGGTATTTGGTAATGACAACATACACAGCAACAAGTCCTTATTACGAAACACGCAATAACGAGTTTTATCTGGATCTAATGGTAAACAGAAAAATACCTAAGAAAAGTGATGATAAATTGTTTATTGTTAATCAAGTATACAATTTGCGTCCGGATTTATTAGCACATGACTTGTATGGCAATAGTGAATTATGGTGGGTATTTGCACAACGTAACCCAAATACCTTGGTTGATCCTCTTTACGATTTTAGAGTTGGCACACAGATTTATTTGCCCTCGTTGGAAACACTTAGAGAAACGCTAGGATTCTAACGTGGCAAATATTACCATAACAGGTGCCGGTAACGTTGATAGTAAAAACTTTTACGTTGATCCAAACGGTGACTTATATTACAATGTTTTATTTGAAAATCTTCCAACTAAGGCTGGAGATTTTACCACCGCTGGACGCCCCCTTGAAGCAAAGCGTTGGCCATCTGGTGAAACTGTTGTAAATTTAAACGGATTTAATTTTTCAAGATCGAATTATAATCCGTTAACCGGTGCTACACCAGCATCGTCAAATGCAGTTGGCAATGTAAATACGCCTGCAACAGTAACAACTCGCCCAACTGGTGTATTGCCTCCGCCAGCAAATACCGCAGTTCCAGGGTTACCAGAAAATGCAAATACGTATAATTTTACTGGTGAAACTGTAGATGCAATTTCACCAGAACCGGCGCCTAGCTATAATGCTAATGCAGCACTATCTAGTTTTAGTACGGGTCCGGCACCAGTGTCTGTTGCAATGCCCGGAAGTACAATCAATGCAAATTATGATTCTAATCCTGCGCTAGGCAATGTTAATGTACAACCAGACGCAGCAAAACCAGTGTTTGCACCAACACGTGCCGTAGAGTTTAATCCTACTACTGGCGGCATTGAAGTTAGCCCTGCATCTCAGGTTAGATTAGCTGCAGACGGAACATTACGAATTACTCCAGATACTGCAACGGAAGTACATCTAGGCACAGGTGTTCAACAAGCAGCAAACGGTGATTACATCGTAGGACCTAGCGGCATTGCAGTGTTGCCACCAAACACAGAAGTTGTTATGGAACCGGGCACAAGTGCTGCACTGATGCCATTTACCGCAGGAAATACAGAAACGATTGTGCTGGAAGCAGAAGATCCTGCGTTTGATGTTTTTAATGTGCCTCCTGCTGTAAGTACAGGTGAAATGTTATCAGACGGGTCTGCAGAATATTTAGGCAACCCTACAAATGCAACAGTTGACACCGATGGTTTAATCACAGATGGCAGAATTCAAGGTGGAGCAACAAATGCGCAACCCGCAGACATTGACCAACTTGCACTAGCTGAAGATGCAGCATTGCCTGGTAATGGACTTGGCACAGGATCAGGAAATTTACAAACTGGTATTGGAGCAGAAGTATATGCTCCTAATAAAGAAGAACCGGTTGCTCCTGAAGCAGCTACAATATCAGATCCAAACATAGCACGTGGGTCTGATGGTGCGAGTCCAATACCAAAAGAATTTTTAGAAAAAATTGTAGCAAAACCAAATCCGTTTAAAGGATTTGCTACAATGACATATGCAGTTAGTCTTTATATGCTAGATAAGCCAGCAACGGAACGTATTTTTAATCAAGGTATTAAAAGTGTAGCTGGATTACCTTTATTAATACAAAGTGGTGGTGCAGCAGCATCCGGAACACCAGGAACATTCGGAGCAGTTAGAGATGAAAACTTTCATTTAGATTTTTACCTTGACGATATTGAAATTAAAGGATTAATTTCTGGCACATCAACACAATCTGTAAGTAACTCTTTTGAAATAAGTTTTACTGTTAAAGAACCAAACGGATTGACATTCTTGGATAGTTTACATAAAGCCGTAAAGGATTATCATATTAGAAAAGGTTACCCTTCTGATAAAATTAATTATGCAGCACAAAATTATTTAATGGTTATTCGTTTTTATGGTTATGACGAATACGGTAATATAGTTGATGGATCAAAAGTAGAACCAACATCTGATGCACGTGCTTTTAGTGAAAAATTTATTCCGTTTATTTTTACTGGCATTACATTTTCAATGACGGCAGAAATGATCAAATACCGTTGTGCATGCGCAGCTATTCAGAGTTTTTATTCTCAAGCCGGTACACACGGTGCATTACCATTTAATATTGAATTGCAAGGTGGTACTGTTGCAAGTATTTTAGGGATTGGCGGCGCAGGCGAAGGATATGCAGATGACGAATTTAATCCTCGATTAGAAAATAATACTATAGACACTAAAAATAACGTAACCATTTATACTGGATTAGCAAATGCATTAAATGTTGAGAGTGAGCGTGCATACGGAAAAGAATTTGCAAACCGTTACATTATCGAAGTTGAAGAAGGCTCAGAAATCGATACTAAAAAAGTTGTAGTAGATCTAAATGTTGATAAAAATCAATCTGCTATGCCTTCAGATAAGGCCAATCCAACTGCACCAAACACCGATAGAGTTGACAAGACACAAGGACGTAAGAGTTTACCAGCCGGTACAAGTATTATTCAAGCAATTGAACTAGTTGTTCGAGAAAGTGAATTTGTAAAAGCACAACAGAATATTATTGTTGATAAACGCACAGGCAAACCTGTTGTTAAAGAAGGTGCAAGCAAAGTATTCCAGTGGTTTAAAGTTGTAAGTACAGTAACACCGCGTTCTGATAAAATTAATCCACAAACAATGGATTATGCTTATACAATTAAGTACACAATTAAGCGATATGGTGTTAGTGATGTTAAAAGTCCGTATTTTCCGGGTGCATACTATAGAGGAGTACATAAACGTTATCCTTATTGGTTTACTGGAGAAAATACGGAAATCATTGACTTTAGACAAGACTTCAATTACTTGTATTATCAACAGTTTGGTCCCGAAGGGTTAACAAATCCTACTGAAATTAACACCATTCATGTAACTAGAAATTTTTATATGCCTCGTTCCAACGAAGCAAATTTAGGTGGCGTTAATCGGTCAAGCGAAGCAACTTCTAGTGTGGCAAGTGTTTTGTATAGCCCTGCAGATATGGCAATGGCAGAACTTACTGTTGTTGGTGATCCAGACTGGATCGCTCAAAGTGAGATATTTTATTCTCCAAAAGTAAGCAAACAAAAAGTCGGAAATGCACCGTTTTTACCAGACGGTAGTGTGAACTATGATGCGTCAGAAGTGTACTTTTCTGTAGAATACAACACACCGGCAGATTATCAAGACACTGGGTTGCAAAACATTGGATATAATAATCCTAATAAAGGTGTAGTTGACATCTCAGGAGCAACAGATACAGTTGTTCTAGCATATCGTGCAAACGAAATCACAACGATGTTACAAAACGGGTTATTCACACAAAATCTTAAAGGCACACTAATGACCTGGCGAGATGATAAAGATGCCGAACGATTAGCAGATGGATCTATTGCATTAACTGTTGATTCTAACAATAGAACACCACAAAATACGCAGACATTGGACGAAGTTGATATTGACTTATTAGACCAAACTGCTGAAACATATGGTATCACAGTAGGCGGCGATCAAGCAGCAGAATTAGCTAGACAGGAACGTGAGTTCTATGAAGAAGATTCAGATGCTAGTGTGGTTAATACACAACCGATAACATCAGCAAGTGGTGACATTACAGATGTCGAATTTGAACAAGCATTTGACGAACAAGAATTAATGTTAATGCCAACTAATAGCTTAGAGGTTCCGTTAACGCCAACTGCAACATCAAATCCGCCTACACCGCAACCTACTGCACCGGCTGATCCTGCACGAGATGTTGTAGTAAACGGAACAACACAACCACAAGCAGAGCCTGAGTTTGAAAATCCAGTGCCACCACCACCACCAGCCGCTCCAGAACCTGTTAACAATACCGCAGGAGCACAGTCTGATGGACAAGGAAACTTTGTTTATAACGGTGTAGAATTTAGTGCAAACACCCAGACAGCATACGATAATTACATTAAATCAATTGACAGTAATCGCCCAAGTATTGTTGAAGATTATGATCCGTTCTATGGTACCAAGGTGCAACGTAGAGTATCGGTTGCACGTAGCGGAGCAGTGGTAGATAAGATATTGGGTGCTTATGATATTAATGGAGATTTTCTTTCATTCCCGCCGGGCAATCAACCAGAAAATAATAAACGATTGCTTGATGCTCAAAATCGTAAAATTGAAATGGATAGAAACACAGACCCATTTTTTAGAGGATTATAATAGGTAAGACATGGCAGAGAACATACAACGTACAAGAGGACGCCCTAGTAACTACAAAGTAGAACGTGGTGGATTCCCTAGTGATCCAGGTCCGTTTATTGGCGAAGTAATGAACAATAGAGATCCGGCACGTATCGGACGTATACAAGTATACATTCCAGAGTTAGGCGGGCAGGATAAAGAAGATTCGTCAAGTTGGCGCACAGTGCGTTATATGAGTCCATTTTTTGGCAATACTCCGCATGCTGGATCAACAGATGGGTTCGGAAAAGGCAATGGCGATGGAAACCCAAACTCCTACGGTATGTGGTTTACTGTTCCTGACATGGGTGTAAAAGTAATGTGTATGTTTGTGCAAGGCGATCCTAACCAAGGGTATTACTTTGGTTGTATTCCTGATCCAGATCTAATGCACATGGTTCCTGCTGTTGGCGCAAGCTCTACGTTTGTAACTGATAACGACGAACAAGCACAGCGTTTTGCTGGCGCTACTCGATTACCGGTTGCGGAAATGAATGTAGAAAACCCACAGGTTAGAGAAAACTCTCAAGCATTTGCTGCACCAAGACCGGTTCATGCTGTAACCGCAGCGACTATGTATCAGCAAGGTGTAATTAATGATCGTGTTCGAGGTCCGATTGGTTCTACGGCATATAGAGAATCTCCTAGTAATGTGTTTGGTATATTAACACCCGGTCGCCCAATTTATAAGTCTGGTATTACCGAATATAATATTAAACAAAGTTTTGCAAGTGGTGGTGTTACACAAGACGACTTAGAAGTTGTTGGACGCAAAGGCGGGCATTCATTTATTATGGATGACGGTGATATTACCGGCAACGATAATTTAGTGCGTATTCGCACAGCTAAAGGACATCAAATTACACTAAGCGATGATGGTAATTGCTTGCACATCATGCATGCCAATGGACAGTCCTGGGTTGAACTAGGCAAAGAAGGTACAGTTGATATGTATGCCGCTAACTCAATTAATTTACGTTCACAAGGCGACGTAAACATTCACGCAGATCAAAGTTTGAATTTATACGGTGGTGTAACAGCAAGTTTACACGGAAAGAAAGCAGCGTTTGTTGAAGGTGAGGAAATACTAAGTTTAATTGGTGAAAAAGCAGTTAACATGTACAGCACTAAATCTATTAGTGTTAAAAGCGATGGCATGTTAGCACTCAAAGGCGAAACCGCTGCAAGTATCAGTGCCACAGGACCAACTAGTGTTAAGGGTGCATTGGTATTATTAAATACTGGTCCTGCACTTCCAGCTTCGCCCGGTATTTACGGTACAAGAACACAATTGCCAGATGTAACACACGGAAGCACAGGTTGGGCAAGTGCCGAAGGCACACTAGAAAGTATTGTAACACGTGCCCCAACACATGAACCATACGTTCATCATAATAAAGGCGTTGCAACAAACGTTACATTTGATGCTGGCGACGGTGCAAGTATTGCAGCTAGTGAAGAAGTTGTTGCTAAGATGAATTCGCTTAGTGAAGATATTCCTGTGAGAAATGAATAATGGCAATTCTTGGTGTAGATATCAGTGATCTAGCATCGCAAACCAGGGTTACAGAAACACTTGGGTCTATTGACCCAACACAATTTGGAACAGTACTAGCACAGCAATCAAAAACAGTTGCAAGTGCTAACAGTCTTTCCGTTGATGAAATGACTAATAGGATTGTTTCGCAAACTGGATCTACTGCTGAGAGTATTTTAGGTGCAGGTGTAGGCAAGTATGGCATCACAGCGCAAGCACTTGAAACAAACAATTATATTAAACCCGGTACAGTTGAACGCTTTTTAGACGATCCTGCACAACTAGAAACAGTATTAAGCAGTCCAACAGTATGGACTGGTAAGGAAGGCATTACTGCGGCTGAGTCACTGTTAGGCAATGGACCATTACAAAGTGTAGTACAAACAGATATAATGAGTAACGCACTATCTGGACTTAAATCTACCGGAACCATTACTGGATTTGAAGATGCGGATATTGTAGCAGGTGTAACAAATGTAGCATCAAAATTTGGTGTAGGTGCTACTAATGATTGGATTGGTGGAAACATACCAGGTCCTCTAGAAGGTGCAGCAATGGATTTAACAGGGCGCGGCGGTCAATATGCTATTGATTTTGTAGATAATAAACTTTTACCCGAGCTAGGTGGAAGTTCAGTAATCAGTAATGGCATTAATGGAATTGTTGGTGGTGCTGGAGACATTTTGGGAAATGTTACCAGCGGCATTGGTGAATTTGCAGGCGGCATTGGTGATACACTAGGACTAGGTGATATAAGTTTTGGTGATGTTGGGTTTGGAGATTTAACTGGCAGTCTTGGAGACTTTGCCGGAGGCTTTGGTAGCGCACTAGGGCAGTTTGGTACAGACCTAGGAAGTTTTATCAATGGTGGCGCTGGAGAATTGTTAGGACAAATTACCGGAGGATTCGCTGACTTGGGCGGAGAAATTTTTGGTGATATAACCGGAAGTATATCGGGCAGTCTAGGAGACTTAGCAGGCAGCATTGGCGGCATTAGTGCTATCAGTGATGTTGCTGGAAATTTAATTGGTGGAGTTAGTGGAGCACTTGGTGGTGCATTAAGCGGAGTATTAAGTGGTTTTGCTGGCAACTTACTTGGCGGATTATTTGGCGGCGGTGGCGGTAGTGGACCAGTAACAATCACTCCGCCGGCAGTAACACAAACTGTTAATCGTGCAGGTATTGATGCTACAGTTACAAGATTAATTGGGAATTCTAAAATTGCTCCTCCAAATTACACAGGCATTGTGCAGGCAAGTAATTTTCAATTACCATCGCTCAGCGGTTTAACAGATACATTTAATAATGTAGTTTCTGGCGATCAATCTGTTGAAGTGTGTTCGTGTTCAGACCCAACATTAATTGGACCAACACAAGCCGAATGCGAGGCTGCTGGTGGCAAATGGGTTTGTTATACAGTAAATAATAAAGGAACCGGAGCAACCGGTACATGGGTTTAAACATATGGCACGTTTTAAAGGTTTTAGTACAATAAATCAATATAAAAAGTTTACATTAACCGATAATGAGTTAATCAAACGCGATTTATTAAATGCACTTACAATTCGAGAAGGAGAGCTACCCGGACGCCCGTCGTTTGGAACACGTCTCTGGAATTTTATTTTTGAACCAAACACGCCCGATATTGTGCGGCAGATTACCGCAGAACTAGAACGTACAACAACCTACGACCCAAGAATTCGTATCAATGATGTAATTGTTACAACCGACCCAAACGGAGTCATTCTAGAACTTGTGGTAACTTTTGTTCCGGGATTAAATCCAGAGGTACTTCAAATTAAATTTGACGAAGAATCTCAAACAGCATCATTTGTATAAACTACGCCGTTTATAACTTCCATAAATAATACGATTATAAAGTAAGAGTATTATAACATGGCAACAACTTCACGTCAAACTACTATTTTTGGTATCGAAGACTGGAAAAGAATCTATCAAACATATAGAGAAGCAGACTTTCAAAGCTATAACTTTGAAACACTTCGTAAATCCTTTGTAGATTATCTTCGTCAGTACTACCCAGAATCGTTTAACGACTTTGTAGAATCTTCAGAATTTGTTGCTATGCTTGACTTAATGGCATTTATGGGCCAGAGTCTTTCTTTTCGTGTTGATTTAAACAGTCGTGAAAATTTCTTAGATACAGCAGAGCGCCGCGATAGTGTTGTTAATCTAGCAAAATTAGTTGGATACACACCTAAGCGCAATCAAGCAGCTCGCGGATATCTAAAAGTTACAGCAGTTTCAACAACAGAAACTGTGTTAGATTATAACCGTAACAGTTTAGCAAACGTAACAGTTAAATGGAACGATCGCACAAACCCAGACTGGCAGGAACAGTTTAAAACAATCGTTAATGCTATTTTAATTGATAGCCAAACTGTTGGTAATCCAGGAAACTCACAAAACATTTTAGGAGTTAATACAAGCGAATACACTATTAACTTAGCACCTAATTTATTACCGGTAGTTCCATTTACTGCACAAGTCGATGGCGTTAATATGTCATTTGAAGTAGTTAGTGGCACCAGCGTTAACAAAACTTATATCTATGAAAATACACCTCAACCAGGCGGAGATTTTAATTTACTTTACCGTAATGATGGTTTAGGGTTTGGCAGTACCGAAACTGGTTATTTCTTTTATTTCAAACAAGGTGCATTAGAAACACGCGATTTTAACCTACCTGAACGTATTGCTAACCGTACAGTTGATATTAATATTGAAGGTACTAATAATAATGATGTATGGTTATATAAAATTAATAGTTCAACTGGTGCAATTGTTGAATCTTGGACACAAGTTGAAAACATCTATGGAAACACCTTGCAAGAAGAAGGCGTTAATAGAAAATTATTCTCAATAACTAGCCGAGCAAATGACCAAATTACCGTAAATTTTGGTGATGGTGTATTTTCAGAAATTCCAGTAGGAACATTCCGCAGTTACACACGTAGTTCAAACGGACTTGAATATGTAATTAATCCTAACGAAATGCAAAACATTGACGTTAGCGTAACATATGTAAGCCGTAAAGGTCGTTTAGAAACAGCGACATTTACACTAGGACTGCAAAACAACGTTAGTAACAGTCGTGCAAGAGAAACAATTGCAGACATTAAACGCCGTGCTCCGGCACGTTATTACACACAGAATAGAATGGTTAATGGTGAAGATTATAATAACTTCCCGTATACTCAGTTTAGTTCTATTATTAAATCAAAAGCAGTTAATCGTAGCAACATTGGTACTAGTAGATACTTGGATCTAGTTGATCCGACTGGAAAATACTCTAGTATTAATACTTTTGGCGGCGATGGCTTATTCTACGAAGAATTTTCAGAATCAGCGTTTGGATTTACATTTGTTGACAAAAACGACATTGAAAATGTAATTCGAAATCAAGTTGAACCTGTGCTTTCTGACAGACCGATGTTGCATTTTTACTACGATCAATTTGCACGTAAAGATTTAGAAATCTTTGATATGAACTGGAATCGTAGCACAAGTTTAGTAAACGAAACCACTGGTTACTTTTATGACAGCGATGATGCTACTGTTGCAGTTGGCAGCACAATTGGTGATGATAGACAGTTTGTAGATCAAAATTGCTTGGTTAAGTTTGTTGCACCTAGCGGACAATACTTTGATCGCAATAACAGACTACAAACAGGAACACCAACTGGCCCAGGACAAAGAACAGAGATATGGGCTAGCGTTAAAACATTGGTAGGCAACGGAACAAACAGCGGTGCAGGCAACGATACCGACGGAGTAGGTCCTGTAACACTAAACAACTATGTTCCAACCGGCGCCATTGCTGATTCTGTAATTCCAGTATTCAATACAGACCTACCAACAGCATTAGAACAAAGTATGCTAGCACAAATTGAGTTATACAGAGACTTTGGTCTAGGGTATAATAACGAAACTAGTGAATGGTATATTATTAGTGCCAACAACTTAAACGAAGACGGTGCGTTTGATTTAACTAATGCCGGTGATACTTCTAACTTAGGGTTAGATGCTAGTTGGTTAGTTAAATTTATTAGTTCAGGAACCAATTACACAGTTACTAGCCGCACATTAAATTATTATTTCTCGAGTGTAGCAGAAACACGCTTCTTCTATGAAAACAATCAAAAGATTTATGATCCTAAAACTGGTAAAACAGTTAACGATTATATTATGGTATTAAAGACCAATAGTCAACCAGACAGCAATAGTCCATTAATAGGTGAAGTACGTCTTGACATTATTGGACAGACAGTAGAATCTGATGGATTTGTTAATGACTTTAATGTAGAAGTTAGCTTTGCTGATACAGATGAAGATGGTGTTCCTGATGATCCTGATTTTTTCAATACATTAGTTGCGCCAGGTGTAAATGCCAATAGTAAATTGGTATTCTTTGAACAAACAGTTGATTTTGATAACCTAGAACGTTATTTGCCGCTATCTACAACTACTATTAATACTATATACGGGACGCAAGACGAAATCGAATTAGTTAAATCTGAATACAGTGATGGACAGGTGTTTTATGCATATGAAGAATCAAAATTCTTTGTTTTAACTGTTAGCAATAATGTACGCACTATTGCAGAAGATACAGGCTATATTGGCAAAACAGGTCGAGGAGATATTCAATTCCAGTACAAACATAATAGCCCAGAAACACGCCGTATTAATCCCGGATCAACGAACATTATTGACTTGTTTCTTGTTACTGCTAATTATTACACTGAATATCAGCGTTATGTTCAAGACACAACAGGAACAGTTACTAAACCATTACAACCAACTACAGACGAATTAACTACATTATATGAATCATTAAACAATTACAAGATGGTTAGTGACAACATGATTTTTAACAGTGTTGAATTTAAACCTTTATTTGGTAGTAAAGCAGAGTCTGCTTTGCAAGCATATATCAAAGTAGTTAAACTTGAAAACACAGTTGTAAGTAACTCAGAAATTAAAAGTCGTGTTATTGAAACAATTAATACATATTTTAATATTGACAATTGGGATTTTGGTGAAACTTTCTATTTCTCAGAATTAGCATCATTTATACACGAAGAACTTGGTGGCATTGTTGGTAGTGTAATTTTATTACCAAAAGATCCAAACAAGAGCTTTGGCGACTTATATGAAATTGGTTGTGATGCAAACGAAATTTTTGTTAGCGCCGCAACAGTAAGCGATGTTCAAATTGTCGATAGTTTAACAGCAAGCCAACTAAGACTAACAAACACAAGCGGAGTGGTATAATAAATGGCACGTATACGTTCAGTTGATTTTTTACCTGAAATTTTTAGAACCGACGTTAATCGCGAGTTCTTAAATGCTACACTAGACCAATTAACACAGCAACCTAAATTAAAAAGAACTCAAGGGTATATTGGTCGTCGTTTTGGACCTGGTGTGTCGTTAGGTGACAGTTATTTGCTGGAATCGTCTGCATTACGAACCAATTATCAACTTGAACCAGGCGTTGTTTTTACTAATAATGATAATGATGTTGAAGATGTAATCACTTACCCAGGGATCATTGATGCACTTGCAGTTAAAGGTGCAAACGTAACACGTCATGATAGATTGTTTGCTAGCGAAACGTATTCGTGGAATCCGTTAATTGATTTTGATAAGTTTATTAATTACGGACAATATTATTGGTTGCCAGAAGGCCCGGATGCGGTTGATGTGCGTGCAACTACTGTTGCTGTTGTTGATGATTTTGATGTTACTACTGTTAATGGATCTTACAACTTATCAACAGTTGCAGGTAGTAACCCAACGCTAACACTAGTTAGAGGTGGAACCTATACTTTTAATGTTAATCAAGAAAGCGGGTTTTGGATTCAATCCGAAGCCGGGGTAGATGGTACATTAAATTATTCGCCTAATATTAATAGTCGCAACGTTCTCGGTGTTGTTAATAACGGTGACAATGTTGGAACCGTAACATTTAATGTTCCAACCGCAGATGCACAGCAGTTTTATTATGATTTAACGGATATCGGACAAGTTGATCTTGCTACATTGGCAAGATTTGATAGCGTTAACCATCAACAGGTTAGTGAGTTTACAGGGATTGACGGTATCACCGATCTAGAAGGGCGCACCATTGTTTTTATTAATCCGCAAGAAGGCGATAGTGAAGACTTAGGTTGGCAGCGTGTTGGGTTATACGACAACGACAATAATCCTTACGACGAATCAACCTTTGAAGAAACAGTTTATTTAGATACACGTGAAGAACGTTATAGTATTTTTAGAGTTACATATGTACGTCCTAACGGCAGTACTGACGACGGAGCATATATTGAGTTAATCGCAGTCGATACAATCAGCACAGATGAAAAGTTTATCATTGGGTATGGTGCGGAATATAGCAACCGTAGCTTTTACAAAAATGCATCAGGCTTTATTGAAGAAATCCCATTATTAACTGCGGCTAATGATGTATTATATTACCAGGATGGGAATACAGCGAATCAGTTTGGTGTAATTAAACTAGTTGATCAAGAAGGGTCTGAATCGTTAGATATAGCTGATATTTTAGATAAGCAAACATACACAAGCCCAAATGGCGTCACTCTTACCAACGGCTTAAAAATTAAATTTCAAGGAACAACTAACCCTGAAACATATAGCGGAAACGAATACTATGTTGAAGGAGTGGGCGAATCTATTAAGTTAGTAATGGTTACTGATTTAGTAACCCCGGATACATATGTAAACAATGTTTCTGGTACAAACAATGCACCACAGGATCTAGATTACTTAACAATTAAACGTTCTAGCTTAGATTTAAACCCATGGACACGTAGTAATCGTTGGTTCCATATAGATGTTGTTAATGCAACTGCTGAGTATAACAATACTATTGTTGATTTAGACAATGCGTATAGAGCAAAACGTCCTATTATTGAATTTGACGCTGGTACTCGATTATATAATTTTGGTACAGAAGCAACGAACCCGATTGATGTAATTGATTTTAATGCAACAGATGCATTATCAAATATTCATGGTAGTGCAGGTTATTCTATTGACGGATATTCATTAACCGATGGATCACGAGTTGTATTTGCCGCAGATACAGATCCAGAAGTACGCAACAAAATTTATACGGTACAAATTGTTGATCCTGATGATGATTCAACAGCGTATGGAGAAATTATTAATCTTTATCCTGCTGAAGATGATGTAATACTTGCCGATCAAGTTGTTTTCTGCACAAGTGGACTCACACAGACAGGTAAACATTATGTGTTTAATGGAATCAGTTGGACAGTGGCACAGGAAAAAACCGCGGTAAATCAAGCACCATTATTTGATATTTTTGACGCCGATGGATATAGTTATAGCAATACATATGTATACCCAAGTACCACATTTACAGGGTCAAAGTTATTTTCATACAAAACAGGAACCAGCTCAACAGTTGATCCTGTGTTAGGGTTCAGCCTAACTTATCTAAATATTGATAATATTGGCGATATTGTTTTTGATAATAATCAATACACTGACACATTTGTTTATGTTGTTGACTCTGCAAGTGTTAACGGTGCAACTAAAAATGGGTTTGCGAGAAAATATACATCACACACTGAATATTCTACTGAAATTGGTTGGACAACCAGTGCTGATCGCAATTGGTCTAGGCAGGTGTTTACGTATGAATATGCAGGAGCTCCTTTATCGTTAGACGTTACACCGAGAACAGATTTATCAATCCCTGCTATTAAAGTTTATATAAACAATAAATTTGTAAACCCAAGTACATATTCAACAAATGTCTTTGACGGGCAAACTTTTGTAGTATTTGATCAAGGAATTGCTAGTATAGGCGATCTAGTACAAGTTAAAGTTATTAGTAAAACATCAAGCACAGTAGCATACTATGAAGTTCCTAGCAATTTAGAAAGTAATATTTTTAGTGAAAATTCTTCAACATTTACACTAGGCACGATCAGAAATCATTACAACCGCTTGGTTGAGAATGTTAACGGCTTCTCTGGCGAAATTAACGGTGCAAATAACCTACGCGACCAAGGATATGTTCCTTCGTACGGCGACGTTATTGTACAACATTCAGCTCCGGTTGCACCAGCAGCGTTTTTCTTGAGAAACGCAGAATATGACTTCTTTAATTCACTTGATTACAATGCAAAACAGTATGAAAAGTTTAAAAATCAAATTTTAAACTGGGTTGAAAATAACGAAACTTATGGACTAACCGCAGCAGAAATTCTTGATACTGCTCTAGCAGATATTAATAACGGAAAATCAAGTAATAGCACTTATTATTGGAGCGACATGATTCCGTTTGGCGGTGATTATGCAGAAACCACTTATACAGTATCGGTTATTAGCACAAGAAACTATAATACAATTAATGTATACGATTTTACAACGGCAAATAGTTTTGGTTTATTAGTATATCGCAACAATGTTTTATTACGTAAAGATAGTCATTACGTTGTAGCAACCGACGGGCCGCGAATTACATTAACGTTTGATGCAGACATCGGTGATGAAATTGTTATCCGCGAGTACGCATCAACTTATGGAAGTTATGTTCCCGAGACTCCGACAAAACTAGGGCTATTTCCTCGTTTTGACCCAGCAATTTATGAAGATGACACATATGTAACACCGCGTAATGTAATACAAGGTCACGATGGATCTATTACGATTGCATTTAATGACGTGCGTGACGATGTATTATTAGAATTTGAAAATAGAATTTACAGTAATCTAAAGAGTTTAGACAGCGGCGACGTTCCACTTACTACATGTGATGTAATTCCTGGTAAATTTAGAGAAACAGATTATACAGATCAAGAAGTATCCGAAATACTTGCCGAAGGTTTATTAAATTGGGTAGGTTGGCACAAGTTAGATTACAAAACACAAAGTTATGATGCAGCTAACGAATTTACATGGAATTATAGTGCAGCATCTAGCAGGCTTGATGGTAGTTTATTAAAAGGCGGATGGAGAGGAATCTACAAATATTATTACGACACAGATCGTCCGCACACCCACCCATGGGAAATGTTAGGTATTACAGACGAACCTAGCTGGTGGGAAGATCGTTATGGTCCTGCACCATGGACTTCTGGTAACTTGGTAATGTGGGAAGACCTTGAAGTTGGGTACATTAATGAGCCAGGCAACGAACGTTATGATTCTCGTTTTGTGCGTCCTGGTTTAACTAGCATTATTCCAGTTGACAGCGAAGGCAATCTACAAGATCCAATGGCGACACTTGTAGCAGACTTCAACCAAACTGATCTTAAAAAGAGTTGGGTAGCAGGAGACATTGGTCCTGTTGAAGCAGCCTGGAGACGCTCAAGCAACTGGCCGTTTGCTGTACAAAAGTTATTTGCATTAACTAAACCGGCAGAATATTTCTCATTAATGGTCGATTGCGACAGATACAAATACAGTAATTCAATAGGTCAGTATGTATATGATGGCCGTCAGAGACTTGATATCCGAGATGTGGAAATTTTTGATGTAGCAAATCCAAAACACAGTTATATTAACTGGATTGTAGAATATAACAGAAGTATTGGCATCGAATCGTCAGAAGAGTTAGATAACGATATGTCAAACGTTGATGTTCGACTATGTTATCGTATTGCAGGATTCACAGATAAGAAATACCTAAAGATTTTTACAGACAAATCCAGTCCTGATAGTTCCAATACTAGTCTTTTAATTCCGGACGAAAGTTACAGTGTATTGCTTTACAAAAATCAACCGTTTGGAGATCTACAGTATTCGAGCGTAATGGTTCAAAAGACCGATAGAGGATATGCAGTTTATGGAAATAGTCAAACAGAAGCGTACTTTAGAATCTTACAAAGTAGTATTGGTGGCGACTACGAAACTATTAATTTTGGATCTAATAGATATAGACTTCCGCGTAGTTTCACTAACCGTGTAGTGCGTGTGCCTTATGGTTACACATTTACTAACATTAATAGCGTTATTGATTTCTTAGCAAGCTACGGAGAATTCTTAAAGAGTTCTGGTTTAATATTTGAAGACATTGAAAATAATTATACGCTTAATTGGGCTCAAATGTCTAATGAATTTTTATATTGGGCTAACCAAGGATGGAGCACTGGTAGTTTAATTAATTTAAATCCAGCAGCAAACCAACTTCAATATCAGCGTGCTCGTGCAGTTGTAGATGATTTAGGTAACCTAGCAATTAACGAACAACCACTTGACCAAAATCGCCAGCCGTTGTTAAAAAGAGATTATGCAGTAACACGTTTAGATAATAATTTCAAACTTACATCACTTGCAGCAGATAAAAGCATTAGTTACCTGCGTTTACGTGCAACTGCATACGAACACGTGTTAGTATTTGATAATGTTAGCATTTTCAATGATTTGATGTACCAACCGGTTACTGGGTTGCGTCAGCAACGTTTGCGTATCGATGGATATAAAACGTTTGAATGGAACGGTCAACTTGATGCACAAGGGTTTATTCTTAATCAAGATAATGTTGCAACGTGGAATGCAAACCAAAGTTATAACAAAGGCGATATTGTTAAGTATAAGAACGCATACTGGACCGCGGCTATTAAAATTCAGCCAAGTGAAGAATTTGATTTTGATCAATGGTCAAAAGTAGATTATGATAACTTTAGTAAAGGATTGTTGCCAAACATCAATAATAAAGCGGACCAAATGCGCAACTATTATAATAATGCAGTTGCTAATCTAGAATCTGATGCTGATTTGCTCGGCCTTGGATTAACTGGTTTCCGTACTAGAGATTACTTAGAAGCATTGAACCTAGATGACATTAGTCAGGTTCAAATATATGGAAACTTAATTAGACAAAAAGGCACGCCAGCAAATGCTAAATTATTCCAAGGTGTTGAATTTGACAAAGAACAAGCAGAATATGACATTTATGAAAACTGGGCAATTAAACGTGCAACATATGGTGCTAACGATAACAAGCGTTTTGTAGAATTTGCACTCAACAAAGAATCATTACGAGCTAATCCAAGCACAATTGAAATTGGATTTATCGGAGACGATTCTGATGCAGATCAATTTATTGCAGTTGATGCCATTTATAAACAAAGTATTAAAAATACAACACGAAACATTCTACCAGAATTAACAGAAAGTTTAACTGATACTAATTTACCAACTGCTGGTTTTGTTAACACCGACGATGTCAATATTGTATTATTTGACTTGTCTGATCTATCGGCTATTAACAATCGACTTAATGAAGTACGTGATGGAACACACATTTGGGTAGCACGTTCTAATGTTTACGATTGGAACGTATATCGTTGTGATAGCATTTCACCTGATTTAGTAACAGTAATTGATAATTTAAACGGAACGTTGTCTTTAATTTTTAATGAGCCAACCGGATTATCTGTAAATGATATTATTGTTATTAAACAATTTAGTACCAATGTTAACGGAGCGCATCGAGTTAAAAAAATCAATGATGCAACATCAATTATTATTGATGGAGTTATTTCCGGCAATGAATCAACCTTATCTGGACTTGGCATTGCATTCAAACTAGTGACGGCTAGATTAGATCAAGCTAGTGATGCTGTAAACAGCGAATTCAACACACGTTTATTTGAAGGCGATAAGATTTGGGTTAACAGTGATATTAATGGTAAATGGAAAGTTTACGAAAAACGTGTGCCATTTTCGCTGAGTCAAAGTCAAATCCCACCTGGTGCTGCATCAAATATTGGTTTTGGTACTAGTGCAACGCAAGGTTTAAATGGGTCTGGATGTATTGTTGGCGCACCAGAATATTTTAGTGGCATTGGCGGATTATTTTGCTACAATAAAGATAACAATGAATACTCGTTTAATCGAGTAGTAGCAGATATCAACGGAGTTGAATCCTTAGGCAATTCAATTGCAATGGCAACTAACTATGCAGTTGCTGGTGCAAAAGAAACTGAAAACAGCGAAGGTGCAGCAGTTGTAATATATAGAAATCCAGCACAAAATTTATTCTTAGAGTATCAAGTTTTAATTTTGCCTGATGCAGATCGTGATGCTGCCGGAGCAGAGTTTGGTTATGACGTTACTATTAGCGAAGATGAACGCTGGATCTATGCATCGGCTATAGGTATTGGGAAAGTTTATGCATTTAACCGTGTTGATTATCAAGATCAGTCTGCACGGTTTACTACAGATGGTAATACAGCATCATATGACCTTACAGATTATATCGAAGTTGATAACAAAACACAAATAACCGTTACTGTCAACGGCGTTGCATTAGCCGATAGCGAATATAATTTAATTTCGAATATATTATCTATTAATGATGTACCAGACCCAGGTGCAACTGTTGAAGTTGCACGTAAGAGTTCAGTTGGTGCAACCGGCGACGGAAGCACAACAACATTTACAGAAGTTACTCAGTTATATACAGCAATCGACGAAGAATCAGTACAAGTATATGTTAATAATGTATTACAACGTCCATACTATGATTACAGTTTTAATATTGATAGTACCGTTGCTATTGATTTTGCGGTTGCTCCTCCTGAAGATTCTGCTATTATTTTTAGAGCAGAACATTATTATAGATATGTAGATACAATTACTGGATCTACCAGCGAAGGGTTCGGTGAAAGTATTGTTACTACCAGCGATGGTCAACAATTAGTAATTGGAGCGCCAACTGCAACAAACGGTAGCTTGCAAAATTCAGGCAAATCTTATGTTTATGAAAGAACAGTCGAACGCTTTATTGTAACAAATAGTGCTACTAAAGTATACTCGCCATACAGAACAATATCAGACACTAATTCTGTACACATTAATAATGTACATCAATTAAATTCGATCAACAATGTCGGCAATGAAACTTATACTATTAATGAAACAACAAACAAAGTAACATTCTCTGCAGGTATTAGTCTATATGTTGGCGATAAGATTGACATTGACATTAACACATTCCAGCTTGTGCAAACACTTACACTTGACAATAATAATCAAGGAGCGTACTTTGGAGAAGCACAAAGCATTTGCAGAACTGATTGCTCGCTGTATATCAGCGCACCAAAGGATAACTGGGTATTGCCAGAAGCAGGATCAGTAACACGTTTCTTAAATCGCAGTCGTGTATTTGGTACAATTACCGGAACTGAATCTAACCCAACGATTACCGTAGGACATTCAATTCGTATTGATAACCAAGATGTATTTTTTACAAATACAACAGTAGAGCAAGTAGCGCAGGATATTAATGATGCTATCATTCCAAATGTGCAAGCAAGTGTAAACAGTGCTGGACAACTTGTTATTGGAGTTATTAATACAGACGAAGCTCCAATTTTAAGTAAAGTTACTGTTATGCCAGGAATTGGCACAGCGTTTGATGACTTAGGGTTAGACCCATTTGAGAATGTACAAGTTATTACTAGCCCTGCTCCAAATGAATATGATCATTTTGGTAGCAGTGTGCATGTTGATTATTCGTCTACTAATCTTGTCGTTGGCGCAAATCGCGCAATTTCTCGTATTCCAACAACATTTAATAAGAATTTAACAGAAACAGTATTCGATTCGGACACAACACGTTTTATTGATACTGTTGATGAAAGCGGTGCGGTGTATACATTTGATTTACTGCCAAGTTCTAGTTACACTGTTCCGGGTAAATTTGTTTTTGGTCAACAAGTTTACGATGCACAAATTAGCGAGCACGATCAATTTGGTACTGCTGTAAACTTTACTGACAACTTATTAATAGTCACAAGCCCAGGCTATGACACTGCGGTTGAAAATATTGGACGTTTAGTTGTGTTTGAAAACCCAACAAGATCCCAAGCGTGGCAAGTAATCCAAACACAACCGACGGTTGTTGATAGTCGATTGACAAATTATTTGTACATTTATAGTAAAGACACTGAACTAGTAAACGTGTACTTAGATTTTATTGACCCTATTAACGGCAAATTACTAGGACCAATTAAACAGAATTTAGATTATATTGGTGCTGTTAACCCTGCTGTTTATAATGCAGGAAGTGCAGGATCAGGAATTTATTGGGCAAAAGATCATGTAGGTAAACTGTGGTGGGATACCGCACAAATACGTTATCTAAATTATAATCAAGAAGATATTGTTTATAGTTCAAAAAATTGGGGACAATTATTCCCAGGCAGTTCAGTTGATGTATACGAGTGGGTCGAAAGCGCAGTGCCACCAAACCAATACACGGGTCCAGGAACAGTGCGCAGCAATACAGAATTTTCGGCAGTTAGTGGGCTTGACGCAACAAGAACAGTAGCTACACGTTATTATTTCTGGGTTAAGAATAGAACATCAACTAATAGGGCTGCAAATAAAACTCTAAGCGCACGTGCTATTGCTTCATATATCGAAAACCCGCAAGCATCGGGAATACCGTATGCTGCACTAATTCGCAAGAATGTTGTTGCATTATATAATGTAGATGATTATATTTCTGACAACTATGATAGCGTACTGCATATTGAGTATAACCGTACGCTAACCGATAACAATGTTTTTGTTGAATATGATTTAATACGCGAAAATTACGCCAACGATTTCTTACCAGACTTATTGTATCGTAAACTACAAGATAGTTTGTGTGGGGTAGATGTAATTGGCAATAAAGTTCCTGACTTTTTATTAAGTCCAACAGACAAATACGGAGTCGAGTTCCGTCCACGTAAGAGTCTATTCCAGAATAAATTTGCAGCACTTAAAACATACATTGATAAAGCAAATTTATTGATTATTGATCATCCGTTTAGTGAACTAAGAACATTTAACCTATTAACGGCACAAGAACCAATTCCGACTAGTTCATCTAATGCATGGGACGCAATAGTTGCAGACATGACAGAGCTTGGATATCAGAATCTAGCAGTTGCAGGTGTGGGGTATCGCTATCTTGTTGAAGTGGATGATACAAATAATGGATTGTGGACAATTTATGAAGTTAATTCATCCTTGGGATTGGATTTAGTTAGAGTACAAAGCTATGATACAAATAGATATTGGGATTATACAAACTGGTATGCAACCGGATATAACGCTTTAGTAAAGCCATCGAGAATTGTTGATACCTATAGCGAATTGTTAACACTTTTCCCTAGTGAAGGAACTGTTATCAAAGTCAAAACTAATAGCGACGGCAAATGGGAATTATATGCATA
>Ga0208019_1000247_pt1 | contig 29964 bp, 14 predicted proteins | sample CB_VirMetaG_5_FD_184540 | JGI IMG/M metagenome (GOLD analysis project Ga0208019, IMG submission 184540) | Freshwater to marine saline gradient viral communities from Chesapeake Bay - CB_1508_1D Viral MetaG (SPAdes) (version 4) | ecosystem: Environmental > Aquatic > Marine > Coastal | place: USA... | reverse complement strand
ATGTATGATTGTGGTTCTACTGAAACTCCTGATGGTGTGAAGTGGAATCATCCTAAGATTAACCACATTGAGATTAACGAACTCATCGCAGATCTCTGAAAAAGTATAAAGAACTCGGGGGGGGGGTGGACAATAGAGAAATCGGCACAACCCCCTGTTGCAGAATCCTCCGTGATGCCCCATAATGGTTTCAACGGGGGGAGAGGAACCCTCCACACACAAACAGAACACAATGACCAACACCGCTCGTCCTTTTGTTGTTGTTGCCGATGGTCAGGCAAACACCCACTGCAAGACTCTTCAGGGTGCTATTCGCAGTGCCAAGGGATTTGCACCTTGTTGGACTTCTATTGTGATCCGACATAATGGTGAAGTTGTAAAGGTCATTCGATGACCTTAAGTAACACTAACCCCACACACTACCTGAGTTCGATGCCTTTCTACACTCTCTTCATTCTTTCCACCTTCTCCAATGAATTTGGTGTTGATCGTAAGGTTTGTGTAAACCTTGAGTCTGCATATCGCACTGGTGAGAAATTCCTTGGTTGCGAGAATGTGTACGGTTACGTTATCACCAAGCACGAGCAAGATTCCTGGTCTGTGATCACTGAAACTGTGTATGGTGTAGACTATACTATCGGTGAGCACAATGGTGTGGTCTTTATTGAGGAAGGTAAAGCACAGATTGTGATGGTCTAACACTCTTAAGTAACACTAACCCCACAACACTTTTCAAACAATGGATTTCTTCTTCGCACCCGATCTTCGTTCCTTCATTGATGACAACCCCGTGATTGATTTGGACACCGCATGTGATTTTGTCTGCGAAAAGTTTAACATCAACCTGACAGATTCGTTGCTTGATGAGATCGCAGAGGTGTTCTTTGAGCATGAGGATGTTGCTTTCCGTCTGGGTCTTGTCTAACACTTAAGATCTCAAGTCCTGGGGGCATGACTATAAACTACCCACCAACAGTTCTCTACTCTTTTCTTTCATTATGTCCAAAGAAGTTCTTATCTCCCTGCTGCGTCAAGGTAACACTGGCAACGAGATTCTGTCGATTCTTGATGCACTTACCAGTGACACAGTGAGTGATGATCAGCAGGGTAACATGCCCACTTCTGATGTGATCGAGTTCTGATGAGATTGGGGGGAGTTCCTTATAGTTTCTCCCCCTATCTTATTCGTTATTCGTTATTCGTGCAATCGCAGTTTATTCGTTATTCGTTATAGCAGTCCCTGCGATTTATGGGGGGTTCTTATACGTGGCGTAACGGGGGGTCGTTTAAGATTTTTGGGTCCCTGTAACCTACAATGTATGTCTTTTTCGACCTCCCTATCACTCTCATATAAAAAATTTTTCCGGTATGAAAAAAATTGCTCCAGAAGGCACAATAAAAGTACACTCTAATGGGACTGAATGGATAAAAAAGAACGGAAAATGGGAATACTTAAAAAATCCTAGAGAGAAAAAGGTAAAGTATCCTTATTGGAACTTCTGGAAGGTAGTCTTTGCTGGTTGGTTAATACGATATCCTCGACAGTGCTTTACGATATTCGGAGGCATTGTTGGGTTTTTATTTGTTCTAATATATAATGCAGTTAATTAATCCAAAACACACAAAAAAATTTTCCAAGAAATTTTTTCTATAAAAGGGTCTTGGAAATATTTTGAAACTTATGGAAGGACTTATGGAAAAGATATATCACATATATGCAAAGGATAGATGTTTATTTCATTCTATCAAGGAGGAAGAATTTCAAACAACTTGGAAGACCTTAAAGAATATGGTAGGTATTATGAAAACTGATTATTCCATTGAGGATTTGTCTTATGAGGAACTTATGGTGAACCGGGAAATGTCTCTCGATAGTTCTCATTGACAAGACATATATACACTGTTAAAATTGAGTTTGAAGGTGATTTCAACTTATGGCAAAAGGATTTACTGTAAAAGCAGCAGCACCCAAACCTAAAGAAGCAGATTGGGACTATGCTGCAATTAAAGAACGAATGAAAGGAAAGAGTATTGTATTCTGTCTTCCTGGTCGTGGATGTTCTTTTATTTTTCTGAAGGCATTTGTGCAACTGTGCTTTGATTTAGTACAGAATGGTATGAGTATTCAGATTTCTCAAGATTACTCATCGATGGTTAACTTTGCACGTTGTAAAGTACTTGGTGCAAATGTACTTCGTGGACCTAAGCAAATTCCTTGGGATGGTAAATTGCAATATGATTATCAACTATGGATTGATAGTGACATTGTATTTGACTCAAATAAGTTCTGGCAACTCTGTGACCTTGCTCTGAATGAGGAAGGTGAAGAGAAGGAGATTGTTGCAGGATGGTATGCCACAGAAGATGGGCACACGACTTCAGTGGCTCATTGGTTAGAAGAGGATGATTTCCGTAAGAATGGTGGTGTGATGAATCACGAGACTGTGGAGAGCATCTCGAAACGTCGTAAGCCTTTCACAGTTGATTATACTGGTTTCGGTTGGGTACTGATTAAGAAGGGTGTCTTTGAGAATCTTGAATATCCTTGGTTTGCTCCTAAGATGCAAGTCTTTGAATCTGGTGCAGTACAAGATATGTGTGGGGAAGATGTTTCATTCTGTCTTGATGCAAAAGAAGAAGGATTTGAGATTTGGTGCGATCCACGTATTCGAGTAGGACACGAGAAAACACGAGTAATCTGATGGCTTTTAATATCTTATATAAAGGACGTAAGATATATACGGACCTCTCTTATGAAGAATGTGTGGAGGTCCTAGATAATCTCTCTCAAGAGTATTATCAAAATGGTGAGTATGATGCAAATGAAATTGAATTGGAGGAAATCTAATGGCTAAAGGTGGTGGCAACAAAACTGTATTTGAACCAGGAGCACCAAAGAAAACTCGTCAAGGTCGTTCTTCACGTACTTTGTTGAGTGCAACATCTCGTAATGGTCGTAAGAAGCGTTATCGGGGTCAAGGTAAATAATTTGAAAGCACCTTAAGGTGCTTTTTTTATGGAAAAAATCTTGGAGAAAAAAATGATTATAGATGATGACACTCAGGCATGGGAAGCGTATCCACAATACAGGTGGGTATTTAATAAGTTAGAAGTTGCTATGAGATTGGGATATGAATGCGGACCAGCATGTGTACCCATAAAAATAAAAGGAGATTACATTATAAGACCAATTTACAACTTATTTGGGCAAGGAATAGGTGCTAAGAAGGTAAATCTAGACCCAGATTTACACTCAGAGGAAATGATTATTCATAAACATGTTCCTCCTGGATACTTTTGGTGCGAATATCTAGAAGGCAGTCACTATAGTATTGACTATAAGAGGGAAAATGGAAAGTGGATTCCCTTTAGTGCCATGGTTGGAGTTCATGAAAATGAAAACAATCTAGTTAAATTTGAAGTTTGGGAAAAAGTTGATCTTCCATACTTCAAAATTCCCGATTTCATCCAAGAAATTGATGTCGAATACATCAATATTGAGTCAAAAAATGAAAATCCCTTTGAGATACATCTTAGAACAGGAAACGATCAGATATGGAACCTTCCAATGGGGTCTAAATTGTATCCCTCATGGAAAGAAACTGATAAGATTACAAGAAAACATCTAAATTTTTCACCAAATTTACATAAAGACTCTAAATTTTACTCCGCAGATGGATATTTGAATGATGTTAGACTTGGTTATTATGTAGAAGTTAAAAAATAAATATCAAAGAGGGATAGCAACCCCGTAAAAAGTTCTGATTTTAACCAATCAGGAGTTAAAAATGGACCAAAGACTACTTAGAGAAATCAATAATGATGATTTGACACCGAAAAAGCATGATTTTTTTCATCAAAACGAAATTCATGAAAAAATTCGTAATGATGATGATTATGATGACTGGGAATATGGAACAGAACCTCTTTACGAATTCAAAAACACTGATAAATAAGATAGATTTATCACTTTTACATGCCTGTACAACGGGTAAGCAAAGAATTTAAAGATCTCAGCATGTCATTTCAGATTAATCCTCTGAATTCTGACATGATTGCGATTAAAAATGAAACGGCAATAGCTAGATCAGTAAGAAATCTTGTGTTTACCCTTCCAGGTGAAAGATTTTTTAATGAAAATCTTGGTTCTAGAGTTTCTAGATCATTATTTGAGAACATTGATGATATTTCAGCATCTATTATTAGAGATGAGATTGAAAATACCATTAATAACTATGAACCAAGAGTTGAATTAATTGATGTAAAAGTTGCAGCAAACTATGATAATAATGAATTTAATGTAACCATCAATTATTATATTGTTGGTATTGATGCATTACCACAACAGTTATCATTCGCATTACAGCCAACACGATAATGCCATTAGTTAATTTTACGAATTTAGACTTCGACCAGATAAAAACTTCGATTAAGGATTACCTTAGATCGAATTCAAATTTTACTGACTACGATTTTGAGGGGTCTAACTTATCCGTTCTCATAGACACTTTAGCATATAATACATATATTTCCTCATATAATGCTAACATGGTTAGCAATGAGGTTTTTATTGATAGTGCGACATTAAGAGAAAACGTAGTTTCTCTTGCAAGAAACATTGGATATGTTCCAAGGTCTAGAACAGCAGCAAAAGCAAATATTTCTTTTTTCGTAGATACTACAGGATTTCAAACTAACCCAATTACATTAACTCTTCAGAAGGGAGTTGTTGCGACAACAGCAGCATTTGGTGGAGAAAGTTATACATTTACAGTTCCAAGTAATATTACTGTTCCAGTTGTAAATGGAATTGCATTTTTTGATAATATATCAGTATATGAAGGAACTTATGTTGTTGACAATTTTACTGTACAATCAGAAAATCCAGCACCACCTCAGAAATATATCTTAAATAATCCAAATATTGATAGTTCTTCAATTAATGTTATTGTAAGAGATACTGAATCAAGTACAAATTCAAGAAAATTTGTACAGTCGAATAGTTTATTCTCTGTTACTTCATCATCTAGAGTATTCTTTATACAAGAGGTTGAAGATCAAAGATATGAACTTATTTTTGGTGATGGTATTTTTGGTGAGAAATTACAAGCATTAAATTATATCGAAGCTTCATACATTGTAACCAGTGGTGAGTCTGCGAATGGATTATCTTCTTTTACCTTTAATGGAAGATTGCTTGATAATAACGGAATTTCGGTAACAAATGGAATTTCACTCATTACCACAAATATAGCATCGGAAGGTGGAAAAGAGATTGAATCAGTAGACTCTATTAAAAATTATGCACCAAGAATTTATGCATCTCAGAATAGAGCAGTTACTGCAGCAGACTATGAGACAATAGTTCCTCAAATTTATCCCGAAACTCAATCCGTTTCAGTATATGGAGGTGAGACTTTATCTCCACCACAATACGGAAGAGTTTTTATTAGCATAAAACCTTATAATGGACAATTTGTTCCTAACAGCATCAAGGATAATTTAAAAAATAAATTAAGAAATTATAGTGTTGCTGGAATTGTTCCCGAAATTATAGACTTGAAGTACATTTATGTGGAAGTTGATACCACAGCATATTACAATACCAACTTGGCACCAGATGCGGACTTTGTAAAGAGTATAGTTTCTTCTAACATAAACTCATATGCAGATTCGTCAGAACTGAATAGATATGGTGCAAAGTTTAAATATAGCAAATTCCAAAAAATTGTAGATGATAGTCACGAATCTATCACATCAAATATTACTAAAGTTCAAATCAGAAGAGATTTAGGTGTAATATTAAATCAGTTAGCTGAATATGAAATTTGTTATGGAAATGGTTTTTATATAAAGAGTGTTGAAGGATATAATATAAAGTCTTCAGGATTTACCGTCAGTGGAATTGATGGCATAGTATATCTCGGAGATTTGCCAAATACAGACGGTTTAACTGGAACCATTTTTCTATTCTCAGACCCAAATTCAGATACACCAACTATTAAAAGAAGGTCAGTTGGAACTATAAGTTATGAAAAAGGAGAAATTATTTTAAACCCAATTAATATAGTTGGAACTTCCAAAAACAATAATGGAAATCCAATAATTGAAATTTCCGCAATTCCAATCTCAAATGATGTTATTGGAAAACAAGATCTTTATTTGCAACTAGATATTAGTAAGAGTATTTTAAATATGAAGTCGGATGAAATTTCCTCAGGTTCCGATATCTCTGGTTCATATTATGACCCAACAACAAGTTACACAAACGGAAGCCGTATAAGACAATAAAGACATGGTAGACACTCGAATCAAGATTAGTTCAGTTGTTGAAAATCAACTCCCAGCTTTCGTTAGGGAAGATTTTCCATTAGTCGGAGAGTTTTTATCCCAATATTACACATCTGTCGAAAATCAAGGTGCTGTTCTTGATATTCTTCAAAATATTGACAAGTATATTAAAGTAGAACAACTTACAAATCTTACCGATTCTACCAGTACAACTTCATCTATAGGATTTTCTGATGATACAATTAATGTAGTATCCACTTCTGGATTTCCAGATTCCTATGGAATTATACAGATTGACTCGGAAATCATCACATATACTTCAAAGACCGAAACTGCTTTTAATGGATGTGTACGTGGATTTAGTGGAGTCACTTCATATCAAGATAAAAACAAACCAGATCATTTAGTATTTTCTACCTCAGAAATCGTAGAACATGATACAGACTCTTTGGTTTTAAATCTGAGTGTTTTATTTTTAAAAGAGTTTTATAAGAAGGTAAAGAGGCAACTTGTTCCTGGGTTTGAAGATAGAGAATTTGATTCAGATTTAAATGCAAATCTGTTTATAAAGCAGTCTAAAGATTTTTATTCATCTAAAGGAACAGACCAATCTTTCGAGATTCTTTTTAGAGCCTTGTATGGTGAAGATGTTGAAGTCATTAAGCCAAGAGATTATCTGTTTATTCCCTCAGATGCTCAGTATAGAATCACAAAAGACTTAGTTGTTGAAGCACTTGAGGGTAATCCTGAGGACTTGGAAAATAGAACATTATATCAGGACCAATATGAAAATTTCAATCAAGCATTTGGATCAATAAACAAGATTGAAAAAATATTCAGAGGTGATAATGAATATTATGTAATTAGTTTAGATTATGATTACAATAAAGATATTAGTGTAAGGGGTTCGGTTTCTGGTGAGTTTTCTGTTCATCCCCAGACTAAAATAATAACCGAGGCTTCAATTGGATCTACAGTTTTGGATGTTGATTCAACTGTTGGATTTCCAAGTTCTGGTGAAATCGTTGCTGATTTGGAAAATGGAACTTCAGTAACAATTTCTTACGAATCAAAATCATATACTCAGTTTTATGGATGTTCTGGAATAACCCAAAACTTATCATCTGGTCAGAATGTTAGAATTAATTCGTATGCATATGGATATTCTGGAATTGGAACAGATAATGTAGTAAAACTTAGAGTAACTGGTGTATTATCTGAGTTAAAAATTGATGATGGTGCGAGATATTACAATCCTGGAAATAAAATTGTAATTAAAACTTTAGGAGAAGACTCTTCGGATATTAAATCGAATAATTGGATTTATAATATTGCATCGAAATATGATATAGATTCAATTAGTTTAGTTGATATTTCTAATTTTACCTACCAGATAAGAGTATACGACAATCACAATTTCTATAGAGGAGACTCTGTAAAACTTATTCTCAGTGATGGAACTGATATTAATACTAGTATCTTATCAGTCTTAAATGAAAAAACCTTTACTGTAAGTGGTCAAGGAATAATTGATATTACTAAAAAAGATAAGATACAAAAAGTATTATCAAAAGGAAGTTATACAAACTTCCCAGAAGCATCAAATTACTCAACTAATGTTCAAAATGTCTACACTGACCAGTTGGGTTCTTACTATGTAACTTCACCTTCACTTCCATCATATCTTGGAGAATCACTTGGAATAAGAAACAGAGGAATAACTTTCTCTGGAACATTCAGTGGTGAAAATTTAACAATCGGAAGACATTATTTCTACACTGGAGATTCTGTAATTTACAGACCAGAATCGGAATCAAATTCTTTAAACATAACTGAAGGAACTTATTATGTAAAAAGAGTTGACCCACTCACCATTAAATTATCTCGTAGTAGAGAAAATATTTACAAAGGAAATTATATAAACCTTTCTGGAACTGTAACAAACAGTCAGTTAATTTTTGGCGAATTTGCATATCAAACTCTCGACACTCAAAAGTTAGTAAGAAAAATACAAAATCCAGAGAATACAGATAATTCTCACGAAACTAAATTTGGACAAATTGGAATTCTTGTAAATGGTGTAGAAATTTTAAATTATAAGTCAAAGGATAAAATTTTCTACGGTCCACTTGAAGAAATAAATGTTCTTTCGGAAGGAAGTAACTATGATGTAATAAATCCACCAACCTTATCAATAACAGATAGTGTTGGAACTGGAGCAACTGGATATTGCGAAGTTCATGGTCAAGTAGAAAAAATTAACATCATCGATGGTGGATTTGACTATATTTCCGAACCTATCGTAACTATATCTGGTGGTGGTAGTGGAGCAAAAGCTAAGGCAGAGTTATTCTCTTTTGAACATTCGGTGTCTTTTAATGCAATCGAGTCTTCTGGATTGGTTGATTTGACTAATGATACAATTGGATTTTCTTCATATCATAAGTTTAGAGATGCTGAAAGAATAATCTACAAACCAGATGGACAGCAAGCAGTTGGGGGAATATCAACAGATTCTTCTTATTATGTTTCTGTACAAGATTCCTTTACCGTCAAACTTCATAAAACATATGAAGATGCAGCAGCTGGCATAAACACAATCAATCTTACTTCATATGGAACTGGGGTTCACAGATTTGCTTCTTCAAATATCAAGAAGAAGATATCATACATAAATGTTTATGACAAAGGAAGTGGGTATAAGAACAGAAAGATTTCTATACCATCATCTGGGATTAATACAGCATCAAATGCAATTTTTGCCAAAAATCATAATTACAGCACTGGAGAAATAATAGTATACAATACTACAGGTAGTGTAGTTGGTGGTTTGGTTGATGGACAATCTTACTACGTCACAGCACTGGATAGTGATTCATTTAAGTTATCTAAAGTTGGTGTTGCTTCTACTGTAGGTGTGGGTTCCGCAGTAGTTGGAGTTACAACAACTGTAGATTTTTACTTTAAGTCAAATCAATATGTAGATTTAACTTCCGTAGGTTCTGGATATCATCAATTCAATTATGAACCAATAGTTGTAAATGTATCTGGAATTGTAGGAGTATCTACAAGAACAAATCAAGACTTTAACGCAATAGCTCAACCAATTGTAAGAGGTCAAATTAAGTCAGTATTCTTAGAATCTGGTGGTTCAAATTATGGTTCAGAAGAGGTAATAAACTTCAACAGACAACCAATATTTAATTTGAATAGTGGAACTGGAGCTGAAGTAATTCCAGTAATATCTAATGGTGCTATTTCTGAAGTTTTAGTTACTAACTCAGGAAGAGAGTATAATTCTCCACCATCATTTGAAATTATCGGGAATGGTTATGGTGCAGAATTAACTCCTGTTATAGTAAATGGTTCCCTTTCAGAAGTTAAGGTTGTTTATGGTGGAGTTGGATTTGAGACCTCAAGAACAATCATAAATGTTATCCCTGCAGGTTCTGGTGCTAATTTACAATCTGTTCCAAAGACATGGACAATTAACTTAGTTGAAAGAAATCTTCAGAGTGAACTAATTTCCGATGATGATGGAGTTATTGATAATGGAATCAATTCAGATTATGGACTGCAATATACTCATCTCTATGCTCCAAGAAAATTAAGACGGACCATTACTACTAAGAAATTAATTAATGGTACGACAGTATTTTCACCAGACTTAGTAATTCAGAATAATAGAGAAGCACTTTCAGATTCACACTCTCCTATTATTGGATGGGCATATGATGGAAATCCAATTTATGGTCCATATGGATATTCAACGATTACAGGAGGTTCTGTAAAGGCTTTAGAATCTGGATATAAAGTTTCTGTTGAGTCTGGTAGACCAAGAACTTCACTTTATCCAGAAGGATTTTTTGTAGAAGATTATCAGTATAATGCGTCTGGAGACCTCGACCAATATAATGGAAGATTCTGTGTAACTCCAGAATATCCAAATGGAGTTTATGCATATTTTTCTACAATTAATGGTTTTAGTGTAGAGTCTTCTGGACCTCTTAGAAATTATAGAAAACCAGTCTTCCCATATTTTATTGGAAATGAATTTAAATCAAAACCAATAGATTATAATTTTAGCACTAGTTCCAATCAAGATTCTGTTGATTTGAATCAAGTTGACTTGCTGAGAAATACTACTCCATATAATTTACTCAACCAAAGAAGTGGATATGACTTTATAGTAGATCCAAATAAAATAAGAAAACAAACTTCAGTTATCAGAAATACTAAGAAGGGTTCGTTAGACTCTATTGGAATTGTAACTGGAGGATTGGATTATAAAGTTAATGATGTAGTAATTTTTAATAATCAAGGAACAGGTGGGCAAGGAGCATCTGTAAAGGTATCTTCAGTAAAAGGAAAGTTAGTAAATCAAATTTCGGTCAATAGCACATCACTATCAAATGTTGAATTTGTCCCCCTTACTGGAAATTCAAGTTTTGTAGCATTTTCAACTTCCACACACAATCTGCTAAATCTTGACTTAGTTAAGATTAGTGGAATAAGCACTTTTGGTACGGAATTGAATGGTTTTTATAATATTGGTGTTAGATCTGATAATTTCTCACTCAATTCTGGGATTGGTTCCACTTCAGTAACTGGCATAGTTACATATTTTAGTGTTTCTGGGCAACTAAATTATCCATTTATTAGAGAGAATGATGTATTTGAGATAGATTCTGAAAAGGTAAAGGTATTAAATATTGATCAACCATCCGGAAGAATAAGAGTTTTAAGAGAGTATGATGGCACTGTCGGTTCATCTCATACAGTAGCTTCTATTCTTTATGAACAATCTAGGAAATTTACTTTTACCGTAGGATTAACTACAACACTATTCCCATATAAGTATAATACTCAAATTTACTTCAATCCAGTAGAATCTGTTGGATTGGGAACTACATCTGGTGTTGGAATTGGGTCAACCTTAAGTTTCTCAAATCCTGGTGTTGGTGTTAGTTCTTTGTTCATTCCTACTAGATCAATTTATCTACCGAATCACAATTTGAATACTGGTGATAAGTTAGTTTATTCTTCTGGTGGTGATACTGCAATTTCAGTTTCAACTGATGGGTCATCATCTTTCCAACTCACAGAAAATCAAATTGTATATGCTGCAAGAATTACAAATAATTTGATCGGTATTGCGACTAATAGAGTTGGGCTAGGTTCCACCGGAAACTTTGTGGGAATTAATAGTAGTGTATTTTCAGATATTCTCTATTTTACTAATGAAGGTGCGGGTGTAATTCACAGTTTCCAAACAAGTTATGATGATGTAATTGCTGGGAAAGTAGATAAAAATCTCGTTACAGTATCTACAGCATCAACTCATGGACTTAAAGTTAAAGATTCTGTTTTTGTTGATTGCTCATCTGGAGTATCAACAACATATACTTTAAAGTATAATGAATATAACCGTAGGTTGGTTGTAAATCCAAAAGACTTCTTATCAGGAGATGTCAACACTTCAACGGATTCAATCACATTAACATCTCATGGTTATACGAATGGACAAAAAGTAATTCACACTTCATCTTCTCCATCTGGTGGTCTTGTTAATAATGGAATTTATTATATTGTTGTTATAGATGACAATACATTCAAACTTGCAGAAACCTATTATAACGCAACTCTAAGAATTCCTGTTGTTATAGATTTAATCAGCGCATCATCTGGAACATTATCGTTAGTTAATCCACCAATTGTTGCGACTAAGAATCAATCGATTATCTTCGACTTATCTGACAATTCATTATCGTATTTAAAAAATTCTATAAGATATCCAGCATTTGATTTTAATCTTTATAGTGATGAGAATTTAAAAAATATTTTTGAAACTTCTGGTTTTGGTGGATTTGAAATTTCTAGAAGTGGTACTATTGGAGTTAGCACAACAGCTAAATTGACTTTAAGTGTGTCTAATAATATTCCTAGTGTCATATATTATGGATTAGAAGCAATTAACCTAGATCAAAATGATCAAGAGAATTTGCAAATAATTGTTGATAATGAAAATATACAATCTAATAACAGAATTGATGTAGTAGATAGTTCTTATTCTGGAATTTATTCAATTTCTGGAATCACAACTAATACTTTCTCATATAACATACCAATCCAACCAGAAAGATCGTCATATCTTTCAACTGAAGCAAAATTATCTTACACCACCAATTCACTATCTGCATTTGGCGAAATCAATGACTTTAATATTATTTCTGGTGGTAAGATGTACAATTCTTTACCAGGAATATCTTCAGTATATTCTTCGACTGGATCTGGCACATTATTAGTACCATCTTCAGACTCAATTGGAAATATTCTTTCAACTGAAATTAAAGATATTGGATTTGAATATTCTGCAGATAAAACTTTAAGACCAACGGCAAAACTTCCTCAAATTTTGAAGGTGTCCGCATTATCTACTTTCAAAAACATTGGAATATCATCAGTTGGAAAAAATTATACAATATCTCCAAATCTTATTGTTATAGATTCAGTTACGAATGAAGTAATTGATGATGTAAATCTTTCATATAACATCGGAGATAGTGCTGTTACTATTCTAAAGAATACTAAGGGTATTAATAATAAGACTCCACTGATAATTCCAACTAACAATTCAAATGGTATTGGGATTAATTCAATAACATTTAATAGTGTTACTAAGGATGTTACAGTAGGATTGGCAGTAAGTTATAGCAGCATAAGTGATTATCCTTTTGTAGTTGGTGATAAAGTTATTATTGAAAATACGAGTGTCGGTACGGCAACTACCTTAAGAGGGTACAATTCATCTGCATATAACTATGCGTTATTCACTTTAACATCAATAGATCCAAATATTGGTGGTGCTAATGGAACAATAACTTATAATTTGTCAGAATACTTGGATGAAAATGAAGATCCTGGAACCTTTAGTTTGACTTATTCCTCTGGTAGAGTAACACCAGAAAAATTCTTCCCAATTTTTGATATAACTTTAGAAAAAAATCAATTCTTTAATGACGAATTGGTTTCATCTAATGGTGCTATTGGAACGATTAATGAATGGGATTCTTTAAACGAAATACTTAAAGTTCTTAGTGAAGATACATTTGAGCAGAGTCAAAAGATAACAGCATCTTCTTCAGGTTCTCAAGCTATTATTTCTTTTGTCGAAGAATATAATGCACTATACAATACTTCAGCATCATCTATTGTTAGAAAGGGTTGGGAAACTGAAAGAGGATTCTTAAATAACAACTTCCAAAGAATACACGATAGTGATTACTATCAATATTTCTCATATTCTATTAAGTCTAAAGTTGATTTGGAAAAGTGGGATGGTGTTGTTGATTCTACAAACCACACTGCCGGATTTAAGAAATTTAGTGATTTGGTTGTAGAATCTTCTGGTCAAGATTTCACTGGAATTTCTACAGAACAGAATCTTGGTGATTTTTCGGGAATAGCAGATTTGGTTAGTCTAACTGGATTTAATTGTGTTAGTGATTTCGATTTAGCAACTGAAAGGACTTTGACAATAGATTCAAATGTAGTCTCTGATGAAATTGTACTTGGTTCCGCAACACTTCAGGACTATTTTGAGTCTATTGGAAACCGTGTATTGCTGATTGATGATATTAGTGAAGAATTTAACAGCAATCCAAGATCTACTCCATTTAGTGTGGTAGATAGATTTAGATTAGATTCTGGAAGAATTAGAAAATTCATAACATATGTAAAAGATAGAAGATTTACTGCAGAGAGGCAGTTATACCTGGTATCAATCTTACATAATGATAGCTCTGTCTATATTAACCAATATGGAAGAATCCAGACAGTAAATAACATGGGTTCATTTGATGTTTCCATCTCCGGAGATGAAGGAAACCTTTTATTCTACCCAGTAGATTATGAGGTTAATAATTTTAACGTTAGTTACGTCTCTTATAACTTGGAGGACGCAATAGCAGGTATTGGAACAACCACTTTGGGTGATGTTGTAGATATTCAAACATCCAATCAAATAATTCCATCTGGAACTACCGGAGAAACTACATTAGTAGGAATTGCTTCTACATATACTTCTTCTAAAGTTTTAGTCTCTATTGCTGCTACTGATGATTCTTACTACGAATTCGATGAAATTTCTATAGTTCATGATGGAACTAATATAGAAATTATTGACTATGGACAACTTACAGATGATAGTTCATCATCATACTCAATAGTTGGTTTAGGAACCTATGGAGCAGCATTCTCAGGTTCTAATGTCAATTTAAACTTCACTCCATATGTTGGAGTTGGAGTTTCTTATGTAATTAATACACTGAGAGTTTCTATTGGAGACACATCTTCAACTGGAATAGGAACTCAGGTTCTCAATACTGGATTATTAGAGTCAGGTTACACATCAATCGCATCATCAACTTCTCCAGTACAAAATACTGTATTTGAATATGATAATTCAAATTACAATGCATCATACTACATTGTGTCAGTTAATGACATGACAAATAATGCAACTCAAATGTCTGAAGTTGTAGTTATTGATGATGAAACTCAAGCTTCTATTGTTGAATTTGGTGAAATATTTACTCAATCTGGACTGGGAACTATTGGAGCTGGAATTACAGGTTCTAATGTTCAACTTTATTTTACTCCAGTTGCAAATATTGATGTTGAAGTAAGAGTATTCCAAAATGCTGTGCGAGTTGTAGATACTGATTTATCAGATACTGTTATTGACTTGGAAAGTGGTTCAATAGACACTGGACATGGAGAATATAGAGGAACATTTACTGATGTTAAAAGACAATTCAATCTAACTCATAAACAACTGCCAATTTTTGAAAGAAACTTTGAAGGTAATAATTCATCAACAGTAAATGTTTCTGAGGATACAATTAGAATTCCGGGTCACTTCTTCGTATCTGGTGAAGAACTTGTATATTCAAATGCAGGATCTGGAACAACACAGGCCATTGGTATTGCTTCAACATCATTTGTTGGAATTGGAACTACAGACAAACTTCCATCTTCAGTCTACGCAATTAAAGTTGATGATTTGAATATTAAACTTGCTTCCAGTGCTGAAAATGCACTCAAGACTTTACCAATTGCATTAGACATTACATCCGTTGGAATAGGCACTTTGCATACATTTACTGCAAAGAATCAAAATGCAAAAACACTCATTTCAATTGACAATGTAATACAATCACCCGTCGTATCAACAGCAGTAACTACAAGTAATGATTTAGAAATTTCAACAATAGATGATACAATTTCTCTGGTTGGAATAACTTCAATATTTGGTGGAGATCTTCTTAAGATTAATGATGAAATAGTAAGAGTAAATTCTGTTGGATTTGGAAGCACTAATGTTCTTCTTGTTGAAAGGTCCTGGATGGGCACTGGATTGGCAACACATGCACAATATTCATTGGTGACTAAGGTTACTGGAAATTATAATATTGTCGATAATACAATTAACTTTATAACATCTCCATATGGACCAGTTCCAATTGGAACATCTTCAAATACTCCAAATCAAAGAGATTGGACTGGAATTACTACACATTCTACTTTTAGTGGCAGAACCTTTATAAGGTCTGGTGTGGAAAATTCCACATCCGAAACATATTCTAAGAACTATATCTTTGATGACATATCACAGTCATTTACTGGCATTGGAACTGAATTTACACTTAAGTCTAATAGCACTGACATATCTGGAATTTCAACTGGAAATGCCATTATATTAATTAATGAGATTTTCCAAGTTCCAAGACAAAAGAATATTTCATCCACAGTTGAAGACCAATCAAATTATACTCTCGTAGAGAGTGTTGGTATTACTAGTGTGCAGTTTACTGGAACTGCAACTTCCGCTTTATATGATGTAAATTCTTCCAATGTCCCTGTTGGTGGAATTATAGTTTCTGTCGGTTCAACATCTGGTTTTGGATATCAACCTTTAGTTGCTGCTGGTGGCACTGCAGTTGTGTCTGCATCCGGAACAATCCAATCAATCAGTATTGGAAATAGTGGTTCTGGATATAGAGAAGTAGTTCAGACAGTAGTAAATGTTGGAGTTGCAACTTCTAGCACTGGAACTCCAAATATCGAATTTATCGGAACTGCTGCTATTAGTGGTGGAAATATCGTAAGTGTTGCAATCACAAATCCAGGAGTTGGTTATACCTCCACAAATCCACCAATAGTTGTATTTGATGAACCTCTTTCGTATAATGATATTCCACTGATTTATAGTTCATCATCAGTATCTGGATTTGGAACAGAGGCTACTGTTGATATCGTTGTTGGACAAGGTTCTAGTGTAATTGATTTTGAAATAAAAAATCTTGGTTATGGATATGGACAAGGGGAAGTTCTGACAGTATCAATTGGAGGAACGGTTGGCATTCCTACAAATACTTCACTATCATTCTCAGAATTCCAAATTTCTATAGAAAGAACTGATAGTGATAGTTTCAGTGGATGGACTATTGGTGACTTGGAAGTATTTGACCCAATAGATTCTCTGTTTGATGGCATTAGAGTTTCGTTCCCATTATTCTTTAATGGTGAGCAGAAGTCTATTAAAGCAAAACCTGGTTCATCAATTGATGTTCAGTCAACCCTTATTGTATTCTTAAATGATATTTTACAAGTTCCTGGTCAAGGATATATCTTTAATGGTGGAAGTAATATAACATTCACCGAAGCTCCAAAAGTTGGGGACACCTGCAAGATTGTATTTTATAAGGGAACTGGCGATGTTGATGTTCGTGAAGTTGATATTTTGGAGACCATAAAGATTGGAGACCTCGTTAGACTTGATAGTGAGCAACTTTCCCTGAAGCAGAATGATAGAATTGTAACGGAGGTTGTTTCGGTAGACACTATCAATACAAATGTGTATCCAGGACCAGGAATTACTCAAAATTCTAATCTTGAGAGACCATTAATCTGGTGTAGACAAACTGAGGACTTGTTTATCGATGGAAAGGAAGTTTCTAAGGACAGAATAATCTACGAACCACTCATTCAACCATCTACGAACATAATTCAAAGTGTTGGTGTTGGTTCAACTGTAATTTTTGTGGAGAGTTTGAAAACATTCTTTGATAGTGAAAAAGAAAATGTTACCGAAGCATTTAGAACTAAGATTGAAATTATCTCACAAGATACCATAGTTTCTGCTGCTGCAACTGCTTTAGTATCTGCATCTGGTACTATCTCCTCAGTGATAATTTCTAATGGTGGTGTTGGATATTCAACAAATCCAGAGGTAACTATCTCCAATCCAGTTGGTCTTGGGTCAACTCAAAGAGCAACGGCTTCCGCAAATATCTCAGTTGGAGGAACTGTATCTTCAATATCAGTATCATCACCTGGAACTGGATATACAAATACAAATCCACCAGTTGTTCTTATAGAAGAACCATCACCAACCACCGAAGAAATTTCTAATGTAAACTACTCAGGTGATTTTGGTATTGTCTCAGGAATTTCAACGGTTTCTGTTGGAGTTGCATCTACTGGATTAGTTTTTGACTTGATTATTCCAGAAAATTCTTTCTTAAGAGATTCTACAATAGTTGGTACTGGAATTACTGTAAGTGGAATTCAAACTGGTTATTATTTTGTTGTATTCAACTCAAATGTTGGAAATGGATTAACATCTCTGTACAGTAATGGTTCAAACCTTTCAATTGGTTCTTCTTACATCGATAATGTTTATGAGGTTGCTGCAGTATCAATTGCACAGACTGATGCTGTTGGTATTGGTCTGACTTATGTTGCTCAAGTTACTGTGAGTGTTTCTGATTATAATGGTCTCTCTGGTATTGGTTATAGTTCTTTCTTCGGTGAATATAGTTGGGGAAGAATTGAATCTGGTAGCAGATCCACACCAAAGTCATTCACACTCTCAAATAATGGATTAGTTGGAATTTCAACAGCACCAATTGTGAGAAGAGTGAATCCACTTAAATATCTAAATTATAACTAATAAATAAATAAAAAACCGCAAAATGTCTGCAATTATAACTGACCAATTTAGAATTCTAAGTGCAAAGAATTTTGTGTCTGTGGCAACATCAGACACAAATTCTTATTATGCTTTTGTTGGACTTCCAAATGCAACAGATTATAGTTCAACTTGGGATACCACTCCACCAGCTCCAAAAGATAGTTTTGAGCAGGAGGATGATTATTGGGATACCATGATTGCGTTGAAGAAAATTTCTAGTGGTGATATTAAGCAAGTTGTTCGGAAAAATACTTGGACTTCCGGAACAACATATGATATGTACAGACATGATATAAGTAGAACAAATACATCAAAACCTTCTGGAGCAACTCACTTATATAATGCAAATTATTATGTTATTAATGAGGATTATAAGGTTTATATCTGCCTACAGAATGGTTCTGACTCAGAAAATCCATCAGGAAGACCATCCTTAGACCAACCAACATTTACAGACTTAGAACCTAGAGTTGCTGGTGATAGTGGAGATGGTTATGTATGGAAATATCTCTACACAATTAAACCAAGTGATATTGTAAAATTTGATTCTACGAACTTTATACCAGTTCCCAAAGATTGGGAAACTAGTTTGGAAAATGCGTCTGTCAGAGATAATGCATCAACAAGTGGACAATTAAAAATCGTAACGATTACGAATCGTGGTGTTGGTCTCGGAACTGCAAATAGAACATACACTAGAGTTCCAATCAAGGGTGATGGTTCTGGTGCAGAAGCTACAATCGTAATCAATAACGATTCCAAAGTAGAATCTGTTACCGTTTCTAACGGCGGTTCTGGATATACCTATGGAACTGTAGATTTAGTATCTGGAGGTGTTCCAACGGGTTCAACATCCCCAGTATTTAATGTAATAATTCCCCCACAGGGTGGACATGGTGCAGACATTTATAGGGAACTTGGAGCATATAATGTCCTTGTTTACTCTAGAATTGAAAATGATATAGAAAATCCAGATTTTATTACAGGAAATCAAATTGCTAGAATTGGAATCATAGAAAATCCAGAAGCATTTGGTTCGAATACTATATTAACTTCAGATAAAGCAAGTGCTGTTTATGCATTAAAGTTAACTGGAATTGGATATAGTACAGCAACATTTACAGCAGATTCTAGAATAACTCAAACAATTGGAGTTGGTTCTACTGCTGTTGGTAGAGTTGTATCTTATGATGCTGCAACAGGAGTTTTGAAATATTGGCAAGATAAATCTTTGGTTGGATTTAACACAGACGGTTCTCAAAATTCATCACCAACTTACGGATTTAACCTAAACAGATTTACCTCAACCCCAGGAACTGGTGGTTCTCTGAATATTATTGGCGGAAGTGTTACCTTAGGAATAGAAACAAGTTTTACTGGTATTTCAACCGAAATAAATAGTAGAACATACTACCTTGGACAAACTTTTACGAATGGTGTCTCAAACCCAGAGGTTAAAAAGTATTCTGGAAACATAATTTATGTTGATAATAGACCATCCATAACAAGGTCTGCCAATCAAAAGGAAGATATCAAAGTTATTTTGCAGTTCTAAAGAATCATGCCACAAGAAACGAACCTCAACGTCTCCCCATATTATGATGACTTTGACATTAATAATGATTATTACAAAGTTTTATTCAAACCTGGATATCCAGTTCAGGCTAGAGAATTAACAACCCTCCAAACAATACTTCAAAATCAAATTGAGCAGTTTGGAAATCATACTTTTAAAGAGGGTTCTGTCGTAATTCCCGGCAATGTAACTTATAGAAATGATTTGAATGCTGTAATTGTTGAAGATTCTTATCAGGGACTACCTTCAAATTATTATTTTGAAAGTTTATTAAATATACGAATAAAGGGACAGGTAAGTGGAATAACTGCTATTGTAGAAAATTACTTAGAAGCAGGGGATGGGGTTGAAAAAAATACTTTATATGTTAGATACTTGACATCATCGGGGCAAAATAATCAGCAATCGAAATTTTTTGATGGTGAAAATTTATTATTAGATGAAGATGTTGAAGCTGCAGATCCAGAAACTCTACTTGGTCCAGAGGAAGAAGATCCAACGACTATAATTCTTGCTGCTGGTGAAGGGTTTGCAACCACACTGTCGCAAGATAGTACTGCAATAGGATCAGCAGTTTATATGGATGAGGGTATATATTTTATTAGAGGAAGTTTTGTAAAAGTACCTTCAAACTTACTATATTTGGATCCATATTCAAATATTCCTAGTTATAGAGTTGGTCTTAGAATATTTGAAGAAATTATAAATTCTTTTGAAAATGAAGATCTGAATGATAATGCTCAAGGGTTTTCAAATTATGCTGCTCCTGGTGCTGATAGATTTTCTATTGAAGCAAATTTAGAAAAAATAGATTTAAATTCTACAGATACTGATAATTTTGTAGAATTGATGCAAATTGTGAATGGAAAATTAAATAATATAACATCAACACCTGAATATAATATACTTTCGCAAGAATTTGCTAGGAGAACATATGATGAGTCTGGAAATTATTATGTATCTCCACCAATTATTGAGGCAAGAGAAACTTTAAATGATTTATTGGGAAATGATGGCATTTTTAATGAAAATCAATTAACTTATAATAACAACGTTCCTAATGAAAATCTGGGAACTTATTCAATTTCACCATTTAAGGCATATGTAAGGGGATATGAAATTGATTCTATAAGTCCAAAGTTTTTGGACTTCGATAAACCAAGAGAAACAAAAACTTTAGAAGACCAAAGTTTAAATTACTTTACTGGACCATCACTGACTTTGAATAGAGTTTATGGTTCTCCAGTAGTTGGAATTGCAACAACTTATTTCTTGAGTTTGCGAGATTCTAGAGTTGGAACATCCCAAACGACTGCTGCTGGAAATGAAATTGGTCTGGCTAGAGTTTATGATTTTGCTTTGGAGTCTGGTTCATATACAACATCAAATCCAGATGAAAATCAATGGGATATTTCTCTGTATGATGTTCAAACATACACAACCTTAGTATTGAATGAACCAATCACATTAAGCACACCGACACACATTAAGGGTAAAGAAAGTGGTGCGGTTGGATTCTTGAGGTATGACGTTTCTGCTAGTGACACTTTAACAGTCTATGATATTAATGGAAAATTTTCATTAGGTGAAAAGCTCATTTTTGATGGTATAGAGAACACAAGAGTAACAAAAACTGTTCGTTCTTATGGAATAAATGATGTAAAGTCACTATATGGAATAGTTGGAACTGCATATACTTTTACAGCAGATACGATTCAATCACCTTCAATATCTTTAGGTGAAGTAAATATTACCGCAGAGTCTGCTGGAGTTAGTACTGTAACTTCACCCGATATTATTTTTGTTGGAGTAGCTACAGTTGGAAACTTAGTAGCATTTTCAAATCCAGGATTTACAACAAACACATTTGCTAAAATTGAATCAGTCTCCGAAAGTTCATTAACAATTGCTGGCATTACAACCGTTACCGGTATTTGTGATGGTGGACTGCCAATCACAGAAATAAATCCATCCAATTTTGCAATTTTATCAACACAACTGCAATCATCAACAGACAATACTTTATATACACCATTGCCAAAAGAAAATATTTCTTCTGTAGATTTAACAGAATCAAATCTTACAATAAGAAAGCAATTTGATGTTACTGTCAGTTCAAATTCTACTGGAGCTGTTACTGCATTAACTGATGAAACATTCCTACCCTTTGATGAAGAAAGATATGTTTTGATAATGGAAAATGGTACAGTAGAATCTTTGAGTCCAGACAAGTTTTCATTTACAAATGGTTCACAAACACTGACGATTAATGGACTTTCTACGAATGGAAACGGAAAACTGATTGCAACACTTAGAAAGATTAATGTCAAGTCCAAAATTAAAAACAGAAATAGAGTAAAAATAATAATAGTTGACAAATCAAAATATTCTGCATCGGGTGTTGGTGCTACAACTTTAAATGATGGTTTAACATATGGAAACTATCCATACGGAACTAGGGTTCAGGACCAGGAGATATGTTTATTAGAATCTGATATTACCAGAGTTTATGGAGTATATGAATCTAATGACACCAACACCCCAGACTTACCATCTTTGGTTCTGGTTAATATGGATGGGCCAACAAATAAAACTGGAGATTTATTGTTGGGAGAAGAGTTTGTAGGTGAAACTAGCAAATCGGTTGGAGTATTTTCGGAAAAAATAAATGATCTGAAAATTGGATTTGTTTACTTAAATTCAAATACATTCATACAAGGAGAAAAAATTACATTTAAAGAATCTGGAATAACGGCATTTATTTCTGTTCTGGATGTGGGTGATAAAAATATAAGTTCGATTTATAACCTAGATACAAACCAAAAAGATACATTCTATGATTATTCAAAACTAGTTAGAATTGCAAATGCTAAGGAACCTAGCAGAAAATTAAAAGTGGTTTATGAATATGCAAGTTTTTCATCATCAGATACTGGAGATTTGACAACAGCAAATTCATATGAACAATTTGATTATTGTGATATTGGTGATATTGATGGGATAAAAAATACAGATATTCTTGACGTAAGACCAAGAGTTTCATCTACAACCCCAATCGAAAATTCAAGGTCTCCATTTGAATTTTTATCCAGAAATTTTACTGCTGCCGGAAATTCAGCTTCAAATGTTTTGGCATCTGATGAATCTATACTTTTATCATATTCAATTTATCTGCCAAGAATTGATAAAATTTTCTTAAATAAAAATGGATCCTTACAACTAAGAAAAGGTGTTTCAGCAGAAATTCCACAACCACCAATAAGCACGGACGATTCTCTTGAAGTGGCTACAGCATTTTTGCCACCATATCTTTGCGATATTTCAAATATGGATATTCAGTTGAGAGAATATAAAAGATATAGAATGTCCGACATAAGTTTACTTGAAACAAGAATTGAAAACTTAGAATATTATACTTCACTTTCTTTATTAGAAAAAGATGCCTCTAATCTTTCAATCGTTGATGAAAATGGATTAAATCGATTTAAATCCGGAATTTTTGTAGATAATTTTTCAACTACCATTTCTCAAGAGAAAGTAACAATTGTAAAAAATAGTATTGATACTGAAAAATTAGAGTTAAGACCGACTCACTATACAACTTCGATTGATTTATTATTAGGAACTAATACTATTGCTGGTATAGGAAATTCTGCAGATCCATTAGCAGATCTGAAAGAGGATGATAGTTTAATTGGAACTGGAGTTAAAAGAACTGGACAATTAATTACTCTTGATTATGAAGAAGTTGAAATGATAAATCAACCATACTCTTCAAGATCAGTAAATGTAAGTCCATATGCAGAAGATTTCTTCGGCGGAACCATACAATTGTTCCCATCCTCTGATGTTTGGATTGATCAAGTTAGAATGTCACCAAAAACTGTTGAAATAGAAAATGCTTATATTGAGTCTGAAGGACAAATAATTGCTGGTCAGACAGATCCTCAAGTTGGAGCAAATCCGGTAACTTGGAATTCCCATGAGAGTTCTTGGACTGGAAAAATTCTAAAAGATACTAATAGTAATAAATTAGTATTCAGAAAACCACAAGTAATCAATGGAAATAGAAAGAGACAAAAGCAGGTTTCTAGGATTCCCAAACCCAAAAACAATTTGAAAAATCGCAAAAAAATTATTAATTCCCCAAATTATGTTTCAAAAACCTTTAAACGCAGAAATTCAAGGAGGACAAGATGACTAGTATAAAACCACCAACAAAACCAATAGCAAAATCAGTTTCATTTGGAGATCAAATTTTGGAATCGAAAATGATTCCCTATATGAGATCTAGAAATATTGAATTTACTTGTAAGAGATTGAGACCTTTTACAAGAGTTTATCCATTTTTCTCTGGAGTTGATTTTAGTTCATTTGTGATACCAAAACTACTTGAAATTACAATGACAAGTGGTGTTTTTCAGGTTGGAGAAACTGTGATTGGTTCCTTGGATCAACCAACAACACCTTCTTTACAAAATAAGATTATTTTTAGAGTATCTCAACAAAATCACAAATATGGTGATTATAGATCTCCATCTGATGTTTATACTACAAATCCATATGATACTGCTACTATTATTCCCGAATCGTATTCTGCAACATCAACTATATTAAATGTAGATACTTATAGTTTGGCAAATCAACCTCAAGGTCAATTTGGTGGTCGTATTTTTGTCGGAATGAAATTAAGGGGTCAAACAAGTCAAGCAGAAGCTGTAATAAGTGATATTAAATTAGTAACAGATCAAATTGGTGTTGTTATTGGTTCTTTCTTTATTCCAGATGGAAATTTGGATGTAAATCCAAGATTTGAAGCTGGAACTAAAGTCTTTAGAGTTACCAGTAGTAGCACAAATTCTCAGATATTCGGAACTTATAGCACTAGTGCTGAAGAAAAGTATTTTGCTGAAGGAACAGTAAATACAGTTCAAGAGAACATTATTGCCATAAGATCACCAAGAGTCGAAGCTCCTGAAGATGAGACTGATGTTGGTGGACCTGGAAATGAAGTACCTTCTCCTCAAAAACCACCTGCATCTCGTTCCGGAGGTTCTGCATCGACTACGAAAACGATATACTACAATGCTGGAGCAAAACCATTACAAAAACCTGGTGCAGATGAACTTAAAAATTTAATGCAAAAAGCAGGATTTACCGGCGGAGCTATTAAACCAGGAATGACAAAAGCTCAGCAGGAAAAGGCAGTTGCAAAATTCAATAATAGTGCATATGCTAGGAACAGGAACATAAAAGTTTCCACAAATAACCAGAGAGCAAAGAGGGGAAATAAATAATGAATAATAGAATCAGTAGTAGAAAGTAAAATGAAAGTTATAGATCCATTAGCTCAATCATTTTATGTTGAAAATGAAAGTGGAGCATTTGTTACCTCTGTCGATTTGTATTTCTTGACAGTTGATTTGGATTTGCCAGTAACTATCCAAATCAGACCAATTGAACTTGGTCTCCCAACCCAAACAGTATATCCCTTTAGTGAAGTAGTATTAGATCCAAAGGATATACAAGTATCTGAAGATGCGTCTATTCCAACTAGAGTTACTTTCGATTCTCCAGTATATCTGTTGGGTCAAAGATTTCATGCTTTAGTTGTTTTATCAAATTCCAAGAATTATAATGTTTGGGTATCTAAGCTTGGTGAAATTGATACTACCACTGCTGCTGGTCTCGAATCGAAACAAGTTTTAGTTTCCAAGCAACCACTATCTGGAGGACTTTTTAAGTCTCAAAATGGTGGTACTTGGAATGAAAGTCCTTATGAAGATTTAAAATTCACTCTCTATAGAGCAAATTTCACACAAAATCGTGGAAACTTCAATTTCTATAATCCAGAATTAAATATTGGTAATAATCAAGTAGCATCTCTTGTTACAAACCCATTAGAATTCTCTTCCAAAAGAATTAGAGTCGGTTTGGGTAGTACTGTTACTGATACTGATATTCAATTTGGAAATACAGTATTGCAGCAGGGAAGTAATGCTACAGGAAATTATGTTTCATCTGCAGGAATTGCAACTGGCAATCTTACAATCATTAATCCAGGAATTGGATATACACCATCTGTTGGAAATTTAACTTTTACTGGTGTTGCTTTAACAAGCATTACTGGTTCTGGGAGAAACGCAACCGCAAATATTACAATTTCAAATGGAGTTGCTATTGCTGCAACTATTAATGGTGGAGGAACTGGATATGTAGTTGGAGATGTTCTTTCAGCTTCTCAAATTGGTACAGAAACCCTTGGCAGAAATTTACAAATATCAGTGTCCCAATTAGATTCTATAAACGAATTAATTTTGGATAATGTTCAAGGAGATTTTGTAGTTGGTTCTGGAAAAACAGTTCAATACATTAATAGTGTTGGAGTAACTACAGATTTGAATGGCAATACTGGTGGTGGAGTTTTAATTGATTCGGATGGAATTCAAACAGAAACTGATGGTTTGCACGTAGTAGTAAATCACAAAAACCACGGAATGCACGCAGGTGAAAATATAGTTAGATTGACTAATGTTCTTACAGACACCAAGCCAATTAAATTAACATCAAATTATGAGCAAAATTCCACTGCTGATATTCTCGTAGATGTAACTACAAACTTCTCAACGTTTGAAAATGTTGGAGTAAGTAGCACGAATCCAGGTTATATCCTTATTGGTGAGGAAATAATTTCTTATGAAGGTGTAACGGCAAATTCTCTAACAAATATTACAAGACAAATTGACCAGACTGTAGCATTCTCATATTCTGAAGGAACGCCAATTTACAAATATGAATTAAATGGAATTTCTTTAAGAAGAATTAATACCACACACACATTGCAAGATGCTAGCACTTCTGATCCAATAGATTTTGATTATTATACAATTAAAATAGATACATCTCAAGACGGAAAAACAGACCCATTACCATATGGGCAAGTTGATAGAAGTGTTGGGACATCATTCCCCAAACTTTATGCTAATGAGACTAGATCTACTGGTGGAGATGTAGTTAATGCTACTCAAAATATTCAATATGAAATTGTAAGACCAAATATTCAAAACATTACGTTAAATGGCACGAATATTTCATCTAGAATGAGAACTATTTCCGGAACTAGTGTTGATGGAAATGAGTTCTCATTTGAAGATAAAGGTTTTGTTGATATTGAATTAGACTCAAATAACTATTTCGATTCACCAAGACTTGTATGCTCGAAGTTGAATGAAGACGAAAGGTTATTCAATCTTCCCGGAAATAAGTCACTTACTTTAAATCTTACTTTAGAAACTGAAGATTCTTACATATCTCCAGTTGTTGATTTGGATAGAACATCGATGATTTTTGTTTCGAATAGGATCAACAACCCAATTCAAAATTATATTACGGATGACAGAGTTAGTACTTTAAGAGATGATCCATCATCTTTCGTATATGCAACAAACTCTATTCAATTGGAACTTCCAGCAACATCATTAAAAGTTATTGTTTCGGCATATGTAAATATTTTCAGTGACTTAAGAGCTTTATATGCTATCAAGAATAGTCCAAATGAAGAATCAGTTTACTATCCATTCCCAGGTTACTCAAACTCCGATAATGTAAACACTTCTATCTTCGATTCCCTGAGTGATGGAACATCTGATAAGAAAGTTGTTAAGACTGATGTTCTTGCATTCGAAAGTGAAGACTTGGAATACAAAGATTATGAATTTACAATATCAAATCTTCCATCCTTTAGATGCTTTAGTATTAAATTAATTGGTTCTGGAACAAATCAAGCATTCCCACCAAGACTGAAAGATTTGAGAGTAATATCCCTTGCATAAAAATGAATTATTCAAAGGTTGATGGACATCCAGATTTGGTTAGAGATGAAGGAACAAAAGCTATTTTAAATACTAACATGAACGAATATAATAAGTATATGTCTATGAAGAAAAGCAAGGAAATGGAAGTTGCTAGGATTAAAAATTTAGAGTCTGATGTGACTTCCATAAAAAATGATTTAGATGAAATTAAAAACTTATTGAGGAATTTGGCAAATGGATCCCGATAAAATTATTCTAGAAGACATGAACAAAATGTTTGAATATGAGAAACTTTCTAGAGATATAGATAGTATAGATGATATTGAAGTTCTCAAATATTACACAAAATCTTATATTAAATTATATCTAAAACAGCAAGAAGTTGTATCTAAATTCTAATGGCACAACCATCAACTAGACAAGAATTGATTGATTATTGCAAAAGGAAGCTGGGCGCTCCAGTGTTGGAGATTAATGTTGCGGATGAGCAGATAGAAGATTTGGTTGATGATGCTATTCAATTTTTTCAACAAAGACACTTCGATGGAGTTTATCCATCTTTTCTGAAATATCAAATTACTGAGGATGATATTAATAGAGGTAAAGCACAACCAAGTTCTGGTGTTGGTATAAGCACTACAACAGTAAATCACACTGTCGGTCTGACAACTCAATTTAATTTCTATGAGGGTGGCAATTACCTGCAAGTTCCACCATCCGTTATTGGGGTGAATAAAATATTCCATTTTGATGGAACAAATACAATTACAAATAATATGTTTAGTGTAAAATATCAATTGTTTTTGAATGATATTTACTATTGGGGTTCAACTGAACTCTTAACATATGCTATGGTAAAAACTTATCTTGAGGATATTGAGTTTTTACTTACTACACAGAAACAGATAAGATTCAATAAAAGGCAAGATAGATTATATTTAGATATTGATTGGAATTCGGTAAGTGTTGGAAATTATTTGATTATAGATTGTTATAGAACTTTAGACCCAAATGATTATTCAAAGGTTTGGAATGATTCTTTCCTAAAAATGTATTTGACTGCACTGATTAAGAGGCAGTGGGGACAGAATCTAATCAAGTTCCAAGGAGTAAAACTTCCAGGTGGTATTGAGTTGAATGGAAGACAAATTTATGATGATGCGCAAAAAGAACTTGATGTTATCATGGAAAAAATGTCAAGTACATATGAACTTCCTCCATTAGATATGATAGGATAATATGCTAAATCCATTCTTTTTACAAGGTTCAAAAACAGAACAGGGATTGATTCAAGATTTGATTAACGAACAACTTCGTATGTATGGAGTTGAAGTATATTATATTCCGAGAAAATATATTACTGAAAAAACCGTAATTAAAGAAGTAATAGAATCTGAATTTGATAATGCATATCCAATAGAAGCTTATGTGGATACTTATGATGGATACGAAGGTCAGGGAACTATTCTTTCTAAGTTTGGAGTTCAGCCATTAAATGATTTGAATCTTATTATTTCCAAGGAAAGGTTTGAAACATATATTTCACCACTGATAAAGAGTTTACCAAACATCAAGTTATCATCAAGACCGAAAGAAGGTGATTTGATTTATTTTCCTCTTGGAGATAGATTATTTGAAATTAAATTTGTCGAGCACGAAAAACCTTTTTATCAACTTCAAAAGACTTATGTTTATGAATTGAGATGTGAACTCTTTAGATATGAGGATGAGGTTATTGATACTGGGGTTGAAGAAATTGACGATAATATTCAGGAAGAGGGATATATTCAATCTTTAACTATGGTTGGTTCCGCAGCAACTGCCTCCGCTGTTACGGGAATTGTAAATGCTGGTGTAAGATTCTTTACAGTCACTAATAGGGGAAATGGATATACTTCAGTACCAAGAGTTGCAATATCTTCAGCACCTAGTGGTGGATTGACTGCTGTTGGAATTGCAACTCTTATTGGTGGTCTAGTTGATTGCAATGGAAATACAGAAAATTACAAGGTTCAGGGAGTTGAGGTTGTAAATCCTGGATATGGATATACTGTTCCACCATCAGTTGCAATTATTGGAGGTGGGGGTGCTGGCGCAGCAGCAACGGCGACGATAGGTGATGGAGTCGTTGGAATTATTACTGTGACTTCTGGTGGATCTGGATATGAGGTTGCTCCAACAGTAACTATAAGTCCTGCACCAGTTGGAGGTGGAATAACGGCAACTGCAAGATCTTATGTTAACTC
>Ga0208019_1000246_pt1 | contig 29993 bp, 39 predicted proteins | sample CB_VirMetaG_5_FD_184540 | JGI IMG/M metagenome (GOLD analysis project Ga0208019, IMG submission 184540) | Freshwater to marine saline gradient viral communities from Chesapeake Bay - CB_1508_1D Viral MetaG (SPAdes) (version 4) | ecosystem: Environmental > Aquatic > Marine > Coastal | place: USA... | reverse complement strand
TCACAAAAGCAAGCTGGATTTAAAAATGAAATAAATGAGCATTTTGTTAATGTTGAAATGTTGCCTATAACAAAAAAAATAATAAGCACAATAAAAAAAGACAAAATATATAAAGGTAAAAATGATGTTATATTAGCCGACACAATGGTTAAGGAAATGCAGAAAATACATCAGTTAAGTAGTGGTACTTGTATTTTGGAGGAGAGTGGAGAAAGTATTATAATTGATGAAAGTAAAGCTATATTTATAAAAGAAAATTTTAATGATTATAAGTTGGCAATTTTTTATAAATTTAAAGCTGAATTAGATTTGATTAAAAAACACTTAGATATTACTACTGATATTAATGAGTTTAATAATTCAGATAAACATATAGCTTTGCAGTTTGTTAGTGGTAGAGAGGGAATAAAATTAGATAAAGCTGATATGATAATAGCTTTAAATATAGACTTTTCAGCAACTACTTATTTTCAATTTAGAGATAGAATGACTACAAAAGAGAGAAAGCAATCAGATGTATATTGGTTATTTAGTGATTGCGGAATTGAAAAATATGTTTATAAAGCAGTTAGCAATAAAAAGAATTACACTAAACAATATTATGAAAGAGCAACAGTACCAAAAAAAAATAACTCAAAAACTGGAGAAAGAGGGTTACTACGTGATAAAGCTAATAAAAACAAACAAAAACGGAATCCCCGACCTATTGGCATTGAAAAACAAGGAAATTTATTTTATTGAGTGTAAAATGCCTAAAGGTAGGCTGTCTGAAATACAAAAATACAGATTAGAGGAATTAAAAAAAAGAGGTTTTAAAGTTGCTGTAAGCTATGGAGATGAGATAAAAATTATAAAATAAAAATATTATAGAAACTTACAAAAGAGGTAAAAAGGTAAATGTTAAAAAGATAATATAACGATTTAAATAAAATTTATTACTTTTGCATTTGATATATATTCAAAAAAATCAGAATGACTGAACAAAGAGGAGGAAAAAGAGAAGGAGCTGGTAGACCAAAAGGCTCTTTTAATAAAAAAAATAAACAAATAAGGGAGTTTTTGCAGTCTATATTAGCAGACAATCAAAATAAGTTCTTAAAAGAGTTAATGAGTTTAAAAGGCAAACAATTTATTGATGCTTGGACTGTTTTAATTGAATATAGCGTCCCTAAACTTCAAAGAACAGAAATAGTAGGAGATGAAGAGCAGCCTTTAAATATAGACTTAAACAAATTAGATGAACAAACTATCAAAGGACTTCTTAAAGGGATTGACGAGGGAGAAACTTCAAGCTGAGATTTATAGACGTTCATTTTATGAGTTTTCTTTAGATGCTTTTAATGTTTTACATAATGGTCAGCCAATGGTTGAAAATTGGCACATAAAATATTTATGTGATAAACTTCAAGAAGTAGCATTAAGAGTAATTAAGGGAGAAGAAAGGCAAAGACATTTATTAATAAACGTACCTCCAAGAACTTTAAAAAGTGAATTAGTTAATGTTTTTCTTAGTGCATGGGTTTGGGCTTTAAAAGATAGCCTACAAATTATAAGCTCATCTTATTCAGCTTCACTATCTACTGGCTTATCAGTACAAGCAAGGCGGTTAATTCTTTCAGATTGGTATAAAAAGCACTTTCCAAATGTAGAGCTATCAATAGACCAAAAGCAAAAAACAAAGTTTAGCACACCTAATGGTGGTTTAAGATACTCGACATCTACTGGCGGTACAGTTACAGGTATGGGAGGAGATATAATAATAATAGACGACCCTCAAAACCCACAAGAAGCAAGAAGTGACAAAGAAAGAGATAACGCTAATAGATTTTTTAATGAAACTTTAAGAAGTAGGTTAAACAATCCAGATAAGGGTGTATTTATTGTAATTATGCAAAGACTCCACGAGAACGACCTAACTGGAAACATATTAGAAAATGATAAAGATAATTGGGAACATATAAGCTTACCTGCTGAATTGTCAGAAAACGTAATTCCAAGTGATTTAAAAAGCTTTTATATTGATGAACTACTATTTCCTCAAAGATTAAGTTTTAATGTCTTAGAGAGCTTTAAGATAGGTTTGGGTAGTTATGGGTATTCAGGTCAATATATGCAATTACCGGCCCCAGCAGACGGAGGTATATTAAAAAGAGATTGGTTTACTGTTATTAATGAGCTGCCTAAAGATAGTAATGATAAGCCAATTAATTTATATTGGGATTTCTTTTTAGATACAGCATACACTGACAAAACCTATAACGATGCTACTGCTTTAATGTGTGCTACATATCATAACAATAATATTTACATAAAAAAGATAGAAGCTGTTAGGTTGGAATTTCCAGAACTTATTAAAAAAATACAATCATTTACAGCATCAAATGGATATAGCAATAGAAGTAGGGTATTTATAGAACCTAAAGCAAGTGGTAAGTCTATTGTGCAGCAACTAAGAAGAGAAACAGGGCTAAATGTGATTGAAGATAAGCCGCCTACACAAGATAAGGTTAGTAGGGTTAGTTCCGTTAGTGCTATTGTAGAATCTAAAAGAGTATTCTTGTTAGACGGCATGTATATTAGCTCTTTTTTAGATGAATGTGCATCATTCCCTAACGGTAATCACGATGACCAAGTTGATACGCTTGTAATGGCAATAGATAAATATACTACAAGAGCTAAAAATATAAACGCTTTTGTTGTTTAGTGAAATATTATTTTGTAATATTGCAATATAACAATATTTTATATGTTAAACTTAATAATTGAAGGTAAGAAATATAAATCTCCAACTCAATGGAGTGATGTTAAATACAAAGATTTCTTAAAGTTTCAAAAGTTCATTCATTCAGAACACAATAAAAGTAAAACAGAAATACTTTTAAATGATGGTATAACATCAGACAACGAGGAGTTAATGTTGAATTACTTTATTGATTGTGTTAATTATATTACTAATATCCCTAAAAAGACTTTATTAAAAGTAAGGCGTTATACTAAAGCTAATGAAATTAGTGTAGAAGATTTATTTTATTCTATGAGCTTTTTATTTGTCTATCCTACTATTGATGAGCCTAAACCAGTTGAAAAAATAGGTAAGTATTATTTTATTGATAAGTTAGATGTAAACCAAGCAGAATTAAAAAATGCTTCATTCTCGGAATATACAGAGGCTAATTTTGTAACTAAGTGTTATAATGAGCTTGGAGCAGGTAATGAGGAGTATTTAATATTATTGCTTGCTGTAATGTATAGACCAAAGAAAAAAAGACTATTTAGAAATGATGTTATTGAGGGGTATGATAGTGAAACAGTAAGAGAAAGAGCTAAAGAGCTTGAGAGTGTTACAATGGATGTTGTTTGGAATTGCTTGTTTTTTTTTTTGCAGTCCAAAGTAAAATCATTAAAAAATACAGAGGAATATTTTCAGGAACTTCAAAAGAAGAGAATAGACTATCTAAATACCATTGGATACCAATTAGGCATAATGTGGCTGAGAGTGGTGTATTTAATAAAGAAGGTTATACGCCGTATGAAAGTGTTGGTAGGGAAAATTTGCACAATGTTTTAGTTAGGCTAGACATAAAAGCTTTAGAGTTAGAAGAAAGTAAACCAAAGAAAAAGAATAAAATTAATTAATGAATAAGGTATTAATAGGAGTAGTAACAAACAAGGTTAAAGATTATTGTTGGAATGATTTTAAGGCTCAATTAAAGAGATTAGAGGCTAAAGGGCATGATGTACTAATAGTTGAGAATACACAGCCTATACATAGGAGGTATGACTTTAAAACAGTTCATTATACTCAACCATTAGCAGACTATAAAGAGATAAAAAGATTAAAAGGCAATCCACTTGCATACGTTACAAGAGATTGTATGAACATATTGAGGCAATACTTTTTAAATAATGACTACACTCATTTAATGGTATTAGAAAGCGATGTTTTTATTGAAGAAGATAGTATAGATAGGTTGCTATCTTTAGATTGTGATGTTGCTAACTTTACCTACTGGATGAACTTAGAAAGGTTTAATGATTTGAGTTTATGTGTACAATCAACAGATACTAAAAAGACTCCAAGAATGATAACACCAGAAGAAAGCAAGGAGCTTGTTAATACGGGTGTTAAGGTGTTGAATGTTGACACTTTGAACGGTAAAACATTGTCTCATACGGGGTACGGAGCAACATTAATAAGAAGGAAAGTATTAGAAAAGATAGCATTTAGAACGATTGTGCTTGACAATAAGATAGAAACAACAACTCCTTTTCCTGATAGTTTCTTTCATCATGATGTTAAACTATCTAACTTTAGCAACTATTTAGATACTGACTATATTCCCGAACATAGAAATATTAATAATGAAACAAGACAACAAATTAATAAAGCTAAGGGCGTTATGTCAAGGAGGCAAAGAAGAGCTTTAGAAAGACTAAATAGAAAATGAATTACAATCAAAAAATAAAATACAATGTTAGGTTTGTTTGTGTAGATGAATTAAAGTTAATGGATTTAGACTACTTAAAAGAAAGGAAAGTAGTTTTAATAAGTGATGAAAAAATAACCCCTTTTGATTTCATAGATGCTAAAGGTGGTAATATTAGAACTAAAATAAGTAACTACTTAGATAAGATTGACAGAGAAGATTACCCTATATTGCTATTTGGTAATATTAAGAATAAGGTTAAGCTTATGTTAGATTATGAGTTATTAGCAAGTTGTCCAAGTGTAAACGCCACTTTAATAAATGTTATATGAAAAAAGTTTGCGTAGTACCTATATTTGGAGATTATGACGAGTTGAAAGAGCCAACTCTTGTGAGTGAGGGTTGGAAATATGTTTGTATATCTGACAGACATAGGAAGTCTAAAAATTGGAAAACAAAGATATTTAAAGATTATAGCTTAACTAATAAGCAAAAAAGTGGTTATGTATTAACTCAAGTACATAGATTAATTGATTTTGACATAGCCTGTATAGTTGGTGGTCAAATACAGATTAACACAGACTTAAATAAATACATTAATGATGAGTTTGATTTTATTAGTTTGGAACACCCAAGCAGAAACTGTATTTATAAAGAAGCTCAAGCGTGTATATTATTAGATAAAGACAATCCAAAAGTTATAGCCAAACAAATGTATAGGTATTTAGAGGAGGGTTATCCAGTTAATAATGGAATGATACAAACAGGGGTAACATTTAGGAAAGATAATAATTTAATTCGTACTTTTATGAACTGTTGGTGGAGTGAGATATTAAAAGGAAGTAAACGCGACCAATTAAGCTTTAATTATGTGCTTAGTAAAATACCTATTAACCATAAAGAATTAAGTAGTAACTTACTTTATAAAGATTTTAAATTACATAACCACAAATGAAAATAGGAATAGTAACTGCAATATGGCAACGCCCTGAAGTATGGGATATGTTTAAACAAGGGGTTAGACGTTTGCGTAATCAATATGTAGATGTTGAAGTAGAAGTATGTGCTGCTGGTAGTGAGGGTATAAAATCTCAAAACAGATGTAAAGAAAAATGGATTCACTATGTAGAAATAGATAACAAGCCATTAGGGCGTAAAATGAATGCAGCATCGTTATTAGCTAAAGAGAAAGGATATGATTATTGTTTATTGGTTGGCTCTGATGATATTATTTGCAATAAGCTATTTGATTTGTATTTAGATGAAGCAGAAAAAGGAACTGACTACACTTATTTAATGGACGGTTATTTCTTTGATACAACAACTAAGTTAGCTTTATATTGGGGGGGTTATAATGACAATAGAAAAGGCGACCCATTAGGAGCTGGTCGTTTACTGTCTAAAAATTTATTAGATAAGTTAAATTGGAAAATGTGGTATGATGTTAAGTTAAGTGGAATGTTGGATAGTGCAATGGATGAAAAAATGAAACAAATAGATTACACAGAAAAAGCAATATGGTTAAAAGATAACGATTGTATGTTATTAGATATTAAGAGCACTACTAATATGACAAGGTTTCAAAGATGGCAAAACAGCAACTTTATACCATTAGAAGTTATTTCTAAATATCTACCTAAGTTTGAGTTTAATAAATTATATAGTTATGTCAAATAATATAAGCCCGTTTGCTTTTGTTTCTCCTAACGCTATTATAGGTGAGAACAATACAATAGAAGAGGGTGTGATTATTAAAGATAATGTAGTTATTGGAGATAACAACCATATTTATCCTTACGTTACTATTGGGTTGGCTGGAGAAGTTAAGGGAGATGATAATATAAAAGGTAAGGTAGTAATAGGCAACAACAATTTGATAAGAGAATTTACATCAATACAAAGTCCTCAAAGGTTTGATTTTACACAAATAGGAAATGACTGTTTTATAATGGATAAAACACATATAGCACACGATTGTATATTAGGGGATAATGTTACTATTGCTCCTATGGTAACTTTAGGTGGTTGTGTTAATATAGGTTGTTATTCAGTACTTGGAATTAATTGCTCTATTCATCAAAGAAAAACAATAGGGGAGAGTGTAATGATTGGAATGGGGGCAGTAATTACAAAAGATATACCAAACTTTGAAAAATGGGTTGGAGTACCTGCAAAGTGTGTAGGTTGGAATTTAATAGGACTACAAAAGAGATACCCAAAAAAAGCAAAAGAAGAAATATTAGAAATGTGTATTAAAAATCATTAAATATAAATATTAATGTGTGGAATTTTAGCGACATTAGGTAACTACCGTTATAAAGAAATACCGAAGGCTTTGATAGAGCGTGGACGGGATGCTCAAGGGATTTATGAAGACGATTTTGCTCAACTCATTCAAACAAGGTTAGAAATAACTAAATGTAATGTTGAGTTGCCATATCAACAAGATATATATACATTGTTGTTTAATGGAGAAATATATAATTATAAAGATTTTGGTTCTAACGAATGGGAAGCAATAATAAACGCTTTCAAAGATGGTAGAATAGATGATTTAGATGGTCAATATGCAATAATAATATACAACAAACAAACTCACAACTTGCATTATTATATTGATGAGTTTAACATACACACTCTTTATTATGATGAGATAGACGGCAACAAGTTTATATCATCTAATTTAAGAAGCTTACCAAGAATTGAATTTAACAAATCACAACTTAGAGGTTATGGAAATGTTGCCAAGCAGCGAGTTTTATAGTTTATTCTTAAACGCTATACTAAAGAGAATGACTAAAAATATAGTTGTTCCAGTTAGCGGTGGTTTAGATTCAACATTAATAGTTAAAGCATTATATGATTTAGGACTTGAAAAAGATGTTAAATATATAACAATGTATGGCAATAAGTATGCTGATAAAGTTGCTGAAACATACGGTATTAAGCTAAATGTGTTTGAGCCAAAATATAAAGAAAGTGATTTGTATAAAATGGTAGAAATATTAGAAGAGCCTTTTTATTCTCCTTCTGTTAATTATTATTTATACAAACAAATACATAAGTTAGGCGGGAGGGTTTCTTTAAGTGGGTTGGGTGCTGATGAGTTGTTTGGGGGCTATGACTATTATAATACTACTGCATACCCAAGAGGTTTATTTAAAAAGATTGCAGCACTAACCAATGATGAAAAGAAAAAACAAGATATACACTTTTTAATTAATCATCATTTGAGAGAAAATGAAAAGATAGGATTGTATTGGCAGGTGGAAGGTCGTTATCCTTTTTTAGATAGAGAATTAAGTAAAACGGAAGATGTTGGAAAAAGATTAATAAAAGATATATTACTAAGAGATTTTACTTATGATTTTGTTAATAGAAAAAAAGAGGGGTTTAGAATAGATAATAATAAAGATAGATTATATCAAAAAGAGCATTATTTAAAGCAATTAGATATTTGGAAAGAGATATTTATTAAATAAATTTTATTATATTTGTAATTTCATTTTAGTTTTTTAGGTTTTAAGAAGCCACTCCCTATGGGGTGGTTTTTTTATTATCATTTTACAAAATTTTATTTTTTCAATATAACAAATTACAAAGCTTTGTTGTGTAACTTTGCATTTATACGTAATAAATGGCAAGAATAAAAGACGTTATTGATGAATGTTTAACAGTATCAACTGCTTTTGTTGATATTTCTTCTGACACTTACGAAGAATTATCAGCTATAAATTGGGAGGATAACGACAAAGATTATCCTTTCATGCTTATAGATAAGAATTTCAATGTAATAAATAATTCTTATACAAGGGAGCAACTACCAAGAGAACAAACATACACTTGTCAATTTTATTTTATGGATACGTTTGACGAATTTGAAAAAACAAGCGTAACACTACAAGAAAAACAAGATACTCTTTTAACAATAGCAGATAAATATTTTGCAGAGCTAAAAACAAGAACAGATAACGGTTCTAAAGGCTTTATTGTTGGCGATATTAATTTCAACGCAATAGATGAGCAAAACAACGATAGGGTAATTCAATTAAATTATAGTGTTGACTTTATTGTAAAAAGAGAAGATTGCACAACAGGAACTTTTAATTATTAATAAATATGAATGATAGTAGCAAATTAGTAGCAGAAAATGGAACTTTTTTAGTAGATAACAGCTCAACAGAGCCAGCTTATTTATATATAGTCCAAGAAGACACAGTAGTAACAGAACTTGAGGAAACTGGAGATGTTGACGTTATGAGTGAACACAACTTAACAGGCAAAACACTAACTAAGGGATATATGATTACGCCAAGAAGAGAACACATTACAAAAATAGTTTTATCGAGTGGTAGTGTTAATGGTGTTAGGGGTTGATAACAAACTCTGATATAGAAGTTTTAGGACAGCTAATTATAAATGAGTTAGGAAAGGAGCTAATTAAACAACAGCACCGAGCAACTGGGGATTTAATTAGTAGTCTTGATTATACACTAAACCTTAGAAGTATTGGCTTTACCTTAGAAATATTAATGAATGATTACGGATTATTTGTTAATACTGGACGTAAACCGGGGAAAAAGAAAGTACCAATTCAAGCACTATTAGAATGGATAAAACAAAAAGGAATTGAAACTAATAATAAAAAAGCTTTGGGTATTGCATTTGCAATCCAAAAAACAATAAAAAAAGAGGGTATTCCGACAAGGAATAGTAGAGCAAAAGGAAAGCGAACTGAGTTCATTGATGAAACCTTAGACAGAGTAGACAATGTAATTACTTCAATGGTTGGGGATTTATACGAAAAGCAAATAGGTATTCAAATAGATAACGAATTTATAAGAATATGAGCGTAACAATATATAATACACCAGATACAATAAGCACACCATACAGACCTACTTACTTTGATTGTTCAAGTGATTTAGGAACAATAGCAAGAATGATTGCAGATGTATATGTTAATGGTTCTTTAGTTACAACAATAGATAAAGACCCACTATTAGGAGAAACAGACCAATTTAGATTTGAAGTAGGGGATATATTAAAGAAATATGTAACATCTGATTTTGTGGATATTACTTCATCTTTACAAGGTTTTAACGGGTTAGATTCAGCTAATAATTGTTATTTAAGAGTTTTTGAGGTTTTAGATAACGGCTCTACATTTGATACATCTTGGACAGAAGGAGGCTCAGGCACTAATTATGCTCAAAACTCAACAATATACACTTTTAACGGTGTTAATCAACACCAACAAGATTTATCTGACTATATAGCTTCATCATCTACATCTAACTTTCTAACTAATAGACCTCAATACTCAGAAACCCCAAGAGGGAAATTTAGAATAGGCGTACTAACAAATGAAACATCATTAAGAGCTAACTTAATACTTTATAGCGGTAGAGATGGAACTGGCACAGTGCTATCAAATAGCAATTCATCATTTATTACGCCCACAAATAAACGTGCAACTTTTGGATGTGATTTAAGCGACTATACTTCGAGTGCGAAGTCATTTAAGATTACTTTGTATGATGCTTTTGCTTCAGCAAAAACCAAAACATTAATATATAATATAGTTGATTCATGTGATAATGCTACTACTTTATTTTGGCAAAATCATTGGGGAGAGTTTGACACTTATTTATTTGGAGGTAGAAAAAGGCAAAAAACCAAAACTAAAACTACATCTTTAAAAAAGAAATTAAACCTAAGTTATAATAGTGATGATAGAGGTCTAACAGATATTGAAAAAGTTAATACAAGGTCATACACTATTTATACTAAAACACATAATAAAGATGTTACTAAGTGGCTTGCTGAAATAGATGAAAGCGTAGATGTTAGAATCTTGAAAGATGGAGAAGTTATATCTATAAATGTGTTAAGTGTTTCATCTACTATAGAAGATAGTGAAAGAGGTATTTATCAGATATCTGTTAATTATGTTGAATCTAACCAAAGAATAAACCAACTTGGATAGTGTACAAATACAAATATTAGATAGTGCCAATAATATAGAAGGAATATTGGATGTTGGAGATGTTGAGAACTTTCCTTTATCATTGTCTAATTCTATTTTTGATTTAACTGATATTAACACAAATGGAGGTAGTTTTTCATTGCCTTTTAAAGTTCCAAGCACTAAGGAAAATGATGATTTGTTAGAGCATTTATACTTAAGCCAACACAAAAATTATAAAGACTTTGATGCTGAGAAGGATTGCAGAATTATAATTAATGGTACTTTTTCTGATGCTGGGAGATTAAAGATAACAAGAATAAAAAGAGAGGGTAGAAGTGCTAATGATTACAGCTTTACTTTCTTTGGGGATAATATGGATTGGGCTTTAAAGTTAAAGTCTAAAACTACTCAAGATATACCTTATTTAGATAACACTTTTACTTATGGGCAATCAGAAATTATTAGTAGTTGGAGCAATACAGCAGGCTCTAATTTACCAGTATATGCTTTAATAAATAGAGGTGCAAAAGTTCAGACTGGAGCTGTTAATGTTATTGATTTATTCCCTGATTATTTTGCTGTTGATTATTTGAATGGAGCTTTTAAGTCAATAGGCTATAACTTTTCAAGCTCATTTTTTGAGGCTTCTGATAAAGCTAATTTAATAATTCCCTTTTTTGGTAATAACTTTAGAGATTTTGACAGAGTAGAAACTAATACAGCTGTTGTTAAAATGGATAGTTCGGTAACTAATTTTGACAACACTTTTACAATAGACGGTACGGCACTAACTTTAGACCAAATATTTTTTGAACATAAATTACTAAACTATCAAGGTACATCATTTACAGGTGGTAGGGTAGATTTTTCTTCACAAATAAAGGTAGCTGATTACGATGACACTCCAAGCCCTTTAAAAGATGCTGCAGGTAATTTTGCTTCTAACCAGTATGTTGTGCCTTATGATAATAAATATACGGTAGGAGGTTTATTAGACTATACAATAACATACAATCCAAATGACACTTGGGATAGTTACTATATAGACCATAGAGTAAAAGTTACAAGAGGCTCGCAAAATATTTATTTATTTGCTTACACTAATAACACAACAACAACTACAACAGTATTAAGTAGCACAAGAACGCAGGTAAGAACAACAGCTAACTTTAATACAGCTTGGTTTGCTTTGCAGGCTGGAGATGTTTTAGAATTAACATATATGTTTGTAGTAAAAAAAAACGCAGTAACACCTACAACTTATTACTTTAGTTTATCACATCAAAATTTACCAATAACATTTAAGCCTTACAACTTTTTTCAAGAAGGAGATACTTTTAATTGGAAAGATGTATCAGATGATAAAATTAGTTTATTAGACATTGTTAGAGATATTGGAAAGGTTCATAATATAGTTTTTAGAGTTGACAGGAAAACTAAAACAGTATATGCAGAAACAAGAAACGACTTTTACAATGCACTGACAACAGCAGAAAACCATACTGATAGATTAGACCCATCAAAACAATTTGAGATAACTTACAATTCATCTTATTATAAAAGAAATCATACCTTTAAATATAAGGAAGATGACAAGGATGATTATTTAAAAGCAAGAAATGATGAGTTAGATGATGAATGGATGAGTTATGCTCACGCTTATTCAGATAAATTTAAAGAGGGCGTTTCTAAATTGGAAACAAAGGTTATAGGAGCTACTTATACAGTATTAGACACTTACTCAGGGTCTAACTTCCCATTTTATACGGCAAGAATGTGGAATGATGAAACATTACCCCCAGCTTCAACTAATTTTAGCCCAAGACTATTGTACTTTAATTATAATTCACAGCAAACAATAGGCGGTCAAACTTGTGACTTTCAATTTGCTTCTGAATCATCAAAAAGAACAACAATACCTTATGCTTTACCGTTTCCAGTAGTTCAAGATGGAATTACATTAGCAAGTGTAGATGGTGTATTAAGCTTTAAGGATGTTGATGGTGGCGATGGACTTTGGAAATCTTTATTTTCTGTTACAGCTAATGAAATAGTTGAAGGTAAGAGAGCAAAAGTGTATTTTAAATTTGATTTAGTTGATTACCAAAGTTTTGACTTTAGAAAAGTTATTTATATAGATAATAGATACCCAGAGTTAGAGGGGTATTGGAGAGTAGAAAAAGTAATAAACTTTAAGCCAACATCAAGAAGTATAACAACTCAATTTGAGATAATACAAGCTAAAAACTTTGAAGCATTAACAAAAAATTCAAAATCAGGGATACAAACAGAAACTGGTAACGACACATTAAGTAACAACTATTTTCAAGTGGGCTCTCAAGTAGATGTTATTAACTCTTCTTCAAACACTCAAAGAAGCGTAAATACTGGCAATAATAACCAAGTAGCAGATGATAGTAATATAGTATTTGGTAATAATTTAAGAGTTACAGGCTCAAATCAGGTTGTTATGGGTCGTTTTAATGCTGATGTTTCCTCTGATTTATTTCAATTAGGAACTGGAAGTGGAGATAATGACACTAAAACACTAATAAGAGTAGATGAAAATGGCAATACATTTTTTAACGGTGTTCAAATAATAGATAATACTGGTTTGTCAGGAGGGCTAATAGTAGATATTTCATCAGACATAACAGCCGATGAGATTGTTGATACATATTTAGTAGATACTTCTGGAGGAAATGTTACTATAACACTCCCAATGGATGTTTATATAGGTAAAACTTGGAATATTAAAAAGATGACATCAGCAAATAATTTAAAAATAGAAGGAGATAGTGATGGTATGGGTAGTAAATACCCAATAGACGAAGACACAGCTGGAGTTACAATATCAACTCAATATGATGTTAGGGCAATTAAAAAAAGTAATAACAATAAATTTATTATAGTTTAGTAATGGCAGATAAAGTAGTAGGAATAAAAATAGATGTCCAAGATTCTGGTAGGCTTAGCCAATTAGAACAGAACTTAGTTAAATTAGGACAAAGAAGGAGGGAACTTAATAAATTAGTAAGAGAAGGCACTACCTTAACAGATAGAGAAGCAAAAGAATTAGGAGAGTTAGGAACTCAAGCCCAAGCAACAAGAAACAAAATAAATGACTTAAAGAATGGTATATTAAAGCAAAATGATGCTTTAAAAAAGAATAGTGGTTTTGTAGCAGGCATTCGCAAGGGTATAGGTCAATGGGCTACTTCTATGATTGGTATTACTGCTGCTATTGCTGGAGTTACAAAATTAGTAGGTGATGCTGTTAGAATTATAACAGATTTTGAAAAAGCAAATAGTAAACTTCAAGCTGTATTAGGTGCTACTAATGATGAAATGAAGATAATGAGCGACCAAGCAAAAGAACTTGGTGCAAGTACAGCATTTACAGCAAGTCAGGTAACAGAGCTTCAAACTGAATTTGCAAAGTTAGGATTTCCAGTTGAAGATATACAAAATATGACTGAAAGCACGCTTAATGCAGCAGCAGCATTAGGTAGTGAGTTAGGGGAACAAGCGGCACTATCAGGAGCAGTATTAAAACAATACGGTTTAGATAGTTCGGAAGCCGCAAGGGTTAATGATGTGTTAGCAAAGTCAGCAAGTAGTTCAGCCTTAGACTTTCAAAAGTTAGCAACAGCCTTACCAATAGTGGGGGCAACAGCAAACACAGCGGGGGTAAGTTTGGAAAGAACAACAGCCTTATTAGGTACTTTATCAGATAGAGGTTTAGATGCAAGTTCAGCGGGTACGGCATTAAGAAATATATTTTTAGAGTTATCTAAACAAGGGTTAACTTTTGAGGAGGCAATGTTGCAAATAAATAACGCTACTGATAAGAATGCGGTAGCAATGGACTTATTTGGCAAAAGAGGAGCTACAGCAGGTGTTATATTAGCAGAAACTGGTGTTAGTGTTGGGGAATTAGAGGCTAAATTAATAGATGCAGAAGGGGCAGCACAACAAATGGCTGACACAATGCTTGATAACTTAAGCGGAGATATTACTAAAGCCCAATCTGCTTGGGAGGGCTTTATATTATCTTTAGAGGACGGAGAAGGGGTATTATCTCAGGTTGCTAGGAGTATTACACAGGAATTTTCCCATGTTTTAGGGGTTTTAACTAAAATAAACGAAGGTAAATTTGCCTCTACCGGATTGTTAGCCTTAGAAAAAGCTGGTGTTGATACCACTAAATCATTAGATGGATTAGGCTTGTCTTATGAGCAGATAGCGAAAGCAACAGACAATAATTCTGTTCTATTAGATTTAATGTCCGAAAGATTAAGGAATGGCGAAATAACAATAGAAAAATATAGAAAGGGGGTTGAGCTACTTGCTAATGGGTGGAAAAGAGCAAGTAAAGACATTAGGGAGGGTCAAGAAGAAATTGCAGCAGCAGACACAGTAATAGAAGAAAGCACAGAACTTACAGATAAAGAAAAAGAAGCAATAAGAAAGAAAGCAGAGTTAAGAGCAGCAGAAAAGAAAGCAGCAGAGCAAAGGACTGAAGATGTAGAAAACATAGAAAGTAAAGGTTTGTCTGATGATGACTTAACAGCCATTGGTGAGGGTGAGGATTTAAAGAATGAGTTGTTAATAGAAAAGCAAAAAGAGTTTAATGAAATGACTCTAGATGAAAAGATGGCATTCTTAGCGGAGCAGGCTAGAATAACTAAGGAGGCTTTAAATACAGAAATAAAAGAAGACGCAGCAGCACAAGAGATGAAGAAAGCAGCTAGAATGGACTTTCTAAGAACAGCGGCTAGTGTTTTTTCTGGGTTGGCTGGACTCGCTAAAAAAGGTAGTGATGAATTTAAGGCTTTAGCTCTTGCAGATATAGCAGCAAACACAGCGATAGGTTTTGTTCAAGCATTAAACATTGCTCAAAAATCAGCATCAGCAACGGGACCAGCAGCAGCGTTTGCCTTTCCAATATTCTACGCTAGTCAAATCGCAGCCGTTCTTGGTGCAGCATCACAAGCTAAAAGTGTTTTAAGCACTAAAGCCGCAAGAGGTATGCTATTAGAAGATGGTGGAATGATAAATGGCAATAGTCACGCAAACGGTGGTGTTCCATTTTCAGTAGATGGTCAATTAGGTTTTGAAGCAGAAGGTGGGGAAGCAATAATAAATAAAAAGAGTACTCAAATGTTTAGACCTTTACTGAGTGCTATTAATGAAGCTGGAGGTGGTGTTTCTTTTGCTAAAGGTGGTAAAATAAAGAAGTTTCAAAATGGGGGGATACCTAATAATTTGAGTGTATCATCTGCACAACAGGGATTTTTGCAAAGACAATTAAACTTAGAAGAGTTTTCAAGTACTATTATAGAAGGTATAAATAATAAACAAGTTATAAATGTAGCCTCAAACACAAGTGATGTAGCTACGGAGGTTTTTAATACACAGTCAGAAGCAACTTTTTAATTATGATGATAGATGAAAAAACAAAAGAAAAACGTAGAAGTATCTGCCAAGTTTGTCCCTACAAAAGAGGAAACTTCAAATTATTCGGTATCACTTTATTTAAAAGAATACCACAATGTAAAGTTTGTAAGTGTTCTATATTATTAAAATCAATCTTTAAAGATAGTAAATGCCCTAAAAATAAATGGTAAGAGATAAAGCATTACAAATAAAAGATAAGCAACCATACATTGACGCCTTAAATGAGATTAAAAAAATAAATCCCAACAGAAAGAAAGTAGCTCTTTTAATAGACACTTACAATGAGCTTAAAGGCTATGAGTTATTTCATATAGATAGCTTCTTTAAGTGTGGTGATTGCAGAAGAAATATAAAAAACTTTTGGACTAATATAGTTAATGAATGGAGCAAATAATAGTAAAGGAGCTGTTAAATAAATATGGCATAGATGCCGATAAAAAAACGGTTAGTTCATTTGTTAAAATAATTCAATTAGGCTTTAATGCGACTTGGTTAAAAAACTCTTGCATAATAAAAGATTTTGACACTATGTATAAAAAAGGAATGACAAACACAGCTATATATGTAGAGTTAGGAATAACATATAAAGCTCATCATGATTCTATTAGGAGAATAGTAGCAAATAGAAAAGATTACGAACTATAATTTTAATGTACTATTTATGTACAAAATATAGTTTTGTATATTAATAATTTTGTAATATAATATTTTATGAATATGATATTTAATAAAAAAGAAGATTACACAGAGTTAAGTATTAACGATGAAATCGGCTTTTGGGGGATAAGTCATCAAGACTTTACAAATCAATTAAAAGATGTTGACGGAGATATTAAGTTAAACATTGCCTCTTATGGCGGTGTTGTTACTGACGCCTTTGCAATATATAACTCCTTAAAATCTCATAAAGGTAGAGTTGTAGCTAATATCTATGGAGATTCAGCAAGTTCAGCGACCTTAATAGCTATGGCTGCTGATGAGATTAGAATTGCTGATAATGTTATGTTTTTAATCCACAATGTTTGGGGAGGGGTTACAGGAGAAGCAGATGATTTAAGAAAGTATGCCGACGATATGGATAAAGTAAATGCTAATATAATTAATGTTTACAAGAAAAAAACAGGACTGAATAAAAACACAATTAAAGCTTTAATGAATAAAGGGGATTGGATGACAGCAAAAGAGGCTAAAGAGAATAAGTTAGTTGATGAAATAGTAGAACCTGAAAAATTATTTAACAGAAGTGAAGCGTTGTTAATGAATAGTGTAAATGCTGAAATGAAAGCAGCATTATTAGAAAAAGTAAATAAATTAAATAATAATAAAAATCAATCAGAAATGAACGAAGAAACAAAAGGTTTCTTAGCTACTTTGAAAGATGACATTCTTAACGCAATTAAGCCTAAAGAAGAAGTTGTTGTTGAAGAAGTTGTTGAGAACAAAGAGGAAGCAATCTCAAAAGATGATGTTTCTGAAATGGCTAATTCATTGAAAGCAGAGTTTGATAGTACTATATCTGCAAAAGATGCTAAAATTGCAGAACTTGAAGCGAAAGCAAATGAGGCTGCTGAATTAAAAGCTGAATTAGACAAATTAAAAGCATCTAAAACAGAAGTTAAAGGAGAAGAAAAATCTCCAAATGTAGAACTACAAGCTAAAGAAGAAGGTAAGCCTTTATTTAACTTTTTGGCTAATAAATTAAACGCATAAGAAAATGGCAAATGCAGCAACTACAAGTTTTTCAGTAACATATAACGGTAAATTCGTTACTGATTTATTTTTAAAACCACAAGAAGGTGGTCAAGATATTTTTTCAATTTACCGAGTAATGCCAAATGTAGTAGATAAGGAAAACATTTATATTACTGGAAATTTATCAAAAATATTAAAAGGTAAGGAAGGATGTGGATTTTCATCAACAGGGGATTTTGAGTTAACAGACAGACAAATCCAAACAGAAAGAATCGGGGCAGACTTAGAGCAATGTTGGTCAGCTTTTGAAGGAGAAGTTTTTGAAGAATCTTTAAAGCAAGGTGTTCAAAAAGGAGATATTCAAGGGACTTGGCTTGAAACAACAATTAGAGCTAAGATTATGGATGCTTTAGCTTCTGATATTCCACGTTTACAATGGTGGGCTAAAAGTGGTGCTTTAAGTGCTGATTACGACCCATTTGATGGTTGGATGCAGAACTTCTATGACAACTCTGCAACAATGGGACAATATGCAGCTACATCATCTATAAGTGGAGCTGAAAGTTTAGGTGTTTTACAAACTGATGGAGCTTTAAAAATCTTAAAAAGTATGTATGCTAATCGTACAAAAACTTTAAGAGAGCTGCCAAAGTCAGACCAAAAAATCTACACTACTCAAACAATGTATGACAACCTTTTAGAGACTTATGAAGACACTCAAAGCTCTGCTGGTTTACTTAGATTGATTGATGGAGATGGAGATGAAACTAAGATAATGTTCAGAGGTTATGAAGTTATTGTTGTTAAGGGGTGGGATACTCAATTAGCTGATACGGATAACCCTCACGCAGCAACATTCGGAGCTAATACAACTGTTTGGACTACTCCAAAAAACTTAATCTTAGCTACAAATGTAAGCGACCCTAAATCTCAAATTGAGATGTGGTATGAGAAGAAAGATGAGAAAGTTTATACAAGAATTAGATATAAACAAGGTGCTCAAATCTTACATCCAGAGTTAGCTTCATTGCTTTACTAACATAATATAGGGGGCGTTAATTCGTCCCCTTAACTTAATAAAATAAATATAATGGCAGAATTACAAAATGATGTATTGGTAGACTGTAACAGTAATAACCGTAATGGAGGTATAAAGAGAATATTTGTGTCAAATAGAGAGAACATTGACACTTTTACGGCTGGTTCAGTTAATGATTACACGTCCGTAACTATGGATGCTACTTCTGATGTTTGGTTTGAGGTTCAGATAGATGATAAAGCTGGGTCAATAATTAGTGAGCCAACAAACGAAAATGGAAGCACAATGAATGCTAACACGGTTGAGGCTACAATCCCTAAGTTAGATAAGACTAAGGCTTTTGCTTTACAACAATTAGTTGATAGCTGTAAAGTTATTGCAATAGTAGAAACTTATAATAGCACAGGAACTTACAACCAAGCTTTTGTAGTAGGTTATGATGAAGTTTTAAAAAAGGATGCAGCTTTAATGTGTTTAGTTGCTCAAACTTTAGAAACTGGTTTACAGGGTCAGAATGCTTATACATTAACAATGGAAGGCGAATCAAAAGAATTAATAAGAGAGTATGTTGGTACTATCGTTGCTTATGACGGTGGCTCTAACACTATTGTTAACTTTGGTTCATAATATTAGAGGGTGGTTAATTCCACTCTCTTTATAACATAAAAAATATGTATAAAATAAAAAAGGCAAGTGTAGGAAAGTTGTATTGTTATTCTAAGGGGTGTTTTCCTTTAAATGACAACTTAAAACAATCAGTACTTAAACAACTATTTAAAGATAATTGCGAGCATATATACTATGGAGAAGCAAAAAGAACAAGCGAGGAAACCAAGACATCGGAAAGTACCGCAAAAGAAGATATTAGCAATAACAACACAAGACGCAAAACCGACAGAGGAAAAGCAAACAAAAAACGAACAAACAACTAAATGGTATCCTTTTTTTAAGGATTCAAAAAACACATATATTAATGATTTAGCTTTAAGGGCAAAAAGAAGTCCTACTCATGGAGCTATATTACAATCTAAAGCCACTTATACAGGGGGGCAAGGCTTTTTATTTTTCAAAGATGATGAGCCAATAGCAAAAAAAGATTTAGACACTAAGTTTAAAAACTACATTAGAAGTGTAAATAGACACAACGACACACTACATACCTTATTTGGTTTAGGAGCTTATGACTATGCTTATTCAGGTAACCACTATATAGAGGTTGTAAAGTCAGATACTTACACAAGTTTATTTTATCAAGATGCTTCAAAGGTAAGAGTAAATGATGATACAGCTTTCATAAGTGCTTATTGGAGAGATATTGAAAATAATCCATACTACAATAAAACAGATTATCCAGTTGAAGAAGTTGAGCTTTGGAATGGGGATATTAATACAAGGCAAAAAAGATTTATTTACCACATTAAAAACACAACTCCAGAATATGATTATTATGGGTTGCCAGAGGGGGTAAATGCTTTATTATGGGCTGACATTGAATACAAAATCCCTCAATTTAATTTAGACTTATTTAAGAATGGGTTTTTTCCAAGTATAGCAATGAGTATTATTGGTAGCAACCCTCCAGAGGGAATGACGCCCCAAGAATATGTAGAAGCTATAAGGGACGGTTTTACGGGGGAAGGTAACAATAGTAAAATGTTTATTCAAATGGTTGAGAGCTTAGAACAGGCAGCTCAAGTAACTGAATTTAACACTACAAGGGACGGTCAATTTACAGAGCTTCAAGAATTAGCAACTAAGAATATTATATCAGCTCATAGATGGTTTCCAAGTTTGGCAGGTATTTCAACTGCTGGAGCTTTAGGTAGCAATCAACAAATAAGAAATGAATACAACATTGCTTTAAAAAGTGTTATTATACCTTTCTACCAAAAACCATTATTAGGAGCTTATGAAAACTTAATAAGAATAGCTGGTTTTGATTATGATTTAGACATAATAAATGTAGCTCCAGTAGGAATAGAGGATAATATAGACCCTAAATTAGTATTGACTTTTAATGAGCAAAGAAAAATTTTAGGATTTGAAGCAGACGAAACAAAAGAAGGAATTTATTTAAAAGATAAAAATGAGCCTAACACAGGAAATGATGACGGCGGCGGAAGTGAAAACGGAAGCAATAGTCAACAGTAATTTAGACACAGCATACTTGGATGGTCGTATTTTAGATGCTCAAAGGCATTATATTAGACCATTTATAGGTAATGATTTTTACGAAGAGTTATTAACTCAAATTGCTGCAAGCACATTAACAGTAGCAAATACTAACATAATGGTTTATATAAAAAGAGCTTTAGCTTATTATGTTGTTTATGAGGCTTTACCATCTATTAGAGGTCAAGTTAGTAAAGGCGGTGTAATGGTTAATATAAGCTCAACAAGTGAGCCAGCAAGTGATTTAACTTTTGGGTTGATTAGAAATGATTATAATTCTAAGGCTGAAAGGTATATGAAAGAAATAGATTTTTATATAAAAGATGTTAGAAAGGATGATTCTACTGCTTATCCTTTATACTGTAAAAATCAAACTCAAACAAGTGGAATAATTATATATTAATGATTTATAAAACAGCAATATCACCTTACTCGATAAAAGAAATAGATGCCGAAACACCTCCTTTTAGCCTTGCTTCTGCTTTACACGAATGGAACTATCAAAATGCTACTGATGTTGGCACAACAGTTACTGCCGTTGACACAGGGAGTATAGGTGGTTTTGATATGACAAATCCATCAGCTGTTGAAAAACCAACATTAACATCAAATGGGTTTGGCTTTAATAATGCTGAAGCTTTAATATATAACACATCATCCCCATTTAGAGGGGCAGATGCAATAGGGGTTATACACGCATTAGTTTATTTTGATAATTCAAATATATCATCATTTGCGACAGCAGACAGCACAAGTAATGCGTCAGACAGATATAGAATTGACACTTTAAGTAGAAATTCAAGATTTCAAATAGTTAAGTCTGGGGCAGTAGCAAATCAAACAACAACAGCCACATATAGTGGGTGGAAGTTAGTTAGTATAGTTAATGATGGTGTAGATAACTACCATTATGTTGATGGTATTGAAATTTTAAGTTTCTCACATGATGACATTGGGGGCAATTGGTTTAATCAAATTTCTGCAAATGATAACATCTCTATAGGTGCTCAATATCGTTCAAATCCTATTTATGGAACTGGGTTTGTAAAATACGTTGCATATGCTGCTTACATAAGTAAAGCATCAGCCGAATCAGATATGAATTTAATTTTAAACTCAAATCTTTAAAAATGATAGTAGCAGAATTTAATACAATAGAAGAATACAACGAGGCAAACCAACAAGCCCATAAAATTTTAACTAAAGTTAAAGGGTATAATTCTCCTATGTATGCAAGTGAAAAGCATTTAATAAGTATTAAAAACACTTATTTATTACTAATTATTGAAAAGTTTAGAGAGCATTTGCCATTTGAGGGTAAGGAGATTGACAAAAGCTATATAAAAAATAATGAAGAATGACTAATACAGAAATAATATCAACAATATTAGGCAGTTCTTTAGTTACGGGATTAGTAGGTTGGATTTTAGGTAAACGAAAAGAGGATATAGAAGTTGCTTTAAAATATCAAGAATTTTATCAGAAGCATATTGACGATTTAAAAGAAAAAATAGCGGAATTAGAAAAAAAAGTAACTATTTTAATAGAGCAAGACGAAAAAAAAACGTTATTAATAGACGAACAAAGATTAAATTTATTAAAGTGGGAGGAAAATTGTATTAGATTAGAGGGTATAATTAAAGAAAAAGACAGACAAATAGCAAAATTAGTAAAAGAATGAAAGAAATAATTTTAGATATAATAGGAGTGTTATTTATAATAGCTTCAATAGTTTTTTTTTATTTAGATAAAATAGATTTTACGCAAGGAACTTTTTTAGGGGTTGCTGGGTTAACTTTATTTGTGTTTAAAGGCTCAAATGTAAGGACTTACATAACTAAATTATTAGATAAGTATTTTAATAAATGAGAGCAATTAAATACATAGTAATACATTGCACAGCAACAAGTCAAAATACTACAATAAAATCAATTAAGAATTATTGGAGAAACAACTTAGGTTGGAAATCTTATGGTTATCATATAATTGTTAAGCCTAATGGAGATGCTATTGAATTAACACCATTAAATAAAATAGCGAATGGAGTTAGGGGATATAATCATAATTCTATACATATAAGCTATATAGGCGGCATAGACGAAAAGGGGAAGCCTTTTGATAATAGAACACCAGAACAAAAAGAAACACTCTTAAAAATCGTTAAATCGTTAAAAGAGATATATCCAGAGGCAATAGTTCAAGGGCATAGAGATTTCCCAAAAGTTTCAAAGGCTTGTCCTTCGTTTGATGCTAAAAAAGAATATGAATAAAATAATAGTAATATTACTATCTATATTTTTAGTTAGCTGCAATCCTTTTATTTCAAAAGATTTAAGAAGAAAGAATAAGTGTAACATAAAATTAGAAAGAGTTACCAAGAAATGTCCAGAGCTATTAAAAAAAGACACTATAATAGCTAAAGTTGATACAACAATAGTAACAAATAAGGTTAGAGTTGACACATTAGTAAGCACTAAACATGATACTATTGAGATAATAAAAGATAAATTCAGGGTTAAAATAGTAAATTTAATAGATACTTTGTTAGTAGAAGGAGGTTGTGATTCTGATACTATAATTGTAACAAGAACTATTAGAGTTCCTTATAATGTAGTTAAGCCAATAGAGCTAACACCTTTTGAGAAGTTTGCTAACTGGATCAAGCCCTATTGGTGGTTATTAATTGTTTTTTTAGCTATTTATATAGCTTATAAGAAACTATTTTAAAAAGGCATCTTATTATTATCTCTTAAATTTGGGATAGCCATTAACTGTTTACCTATAAATAACTTTCTAAATCTTTTAGATGATTTAACCCCATTAGGGCTAATTCCATAAATCCGAGCTAATTCAGATATAGTGTTAACTTCTAATTTATGGGCTGTTAGTTCTAAAATTTGAACTAACTTTTCTTTGTCATTTTCTTTTTCTACTTCTATAAGTAGTTGATTCTTATTCTTTTCCATAGTTATAAATTTATAATGTTATATATACGGTTGTTGTATGCAAGTGCTTAATTTAGTGCTTTATCAAAGGTTAGTTCTTCTAATCTTTTTCTTTTATTTTTTTCCACCCTTTCTTTTGCTACGTTAAAATATTTATCAAGCATTTCAAAACCTATAAAATTTCTATTAGTATTTAATGAAGCTATTGCTGTTGTGCCACTTCCCATAAAAGGGTCAAATATAGTCATACCTTCATCAGAACTTTTTAAAATTATTTTTTCAATTAATTTAACAGGTTTTTCTGTTTCGTGGTGTTCTAATTTGCATTTAGGTATTTGCCATACACTACCCTCTCTTTTACCTCTTAATTCGTGTTTGCCGTTTGTTGCATAAATAATACTTTCATAATTGTATATATAATTGCCTTTTAAGTCGCCAACACCGCCACCGCCTTTTGACCAGATTATTTGATTCTTTGTTTCAAAATAGTTTTTAGTTTTTAGCCACCAATAAGGAAATACGTCAAATCTTGTAAAAACATATATTGCTGATTTTGGTTTTAGTATTCTTGAAAACTCTTTCATAAGTTCATCAACAAAAACCATTACAGTAAATCCATCATCACCAGATACAAGTTCCTCACTTCCTTTTTTATAACCTTTAGTTAAATTAATTCCATAAGGTGGGTCTGTTACTATTAAGTCAATACTATTACTTTCTATGTCTTTTAATCCTAAAAAAACATCTTTATTAATTAATGTAGTATAATTCATTTTGCTATCGCAATTTGCCCTCGCTCAAAAAAAAATAAAAGAAAAAGGGTTGGTTAATAATTCAAACTTTTGTGCTTTAAAGTCGCACCAACATACAACACGTGCTATAAGTAATAGCTGTTAAGTGCTTCATCATAGGTTTATTAATATTTGTTAGTTCTGTTATCATTCGATACTTTCGGCTTGTCTATACGCTACTACTCATAGCACCATACGTTACCCACCATACACAAACAACCGCTCGGTACTTATCTTATTTCCGCCCGTAGAGCCATTTGCTGAAAGTTGGCTTTTAGTTTCCATTTCCCATACGCAAACGAAATCTTTCGGTGCATTATATTCACTTATGTACACCTTATGCCCTTGTTTGCTTTTCTCTCTGCACCAGTCCCAAAAAAGAGTATGATTAAACCCATTCCTACCCACATATTTAGTTGTTCCTTCATAGGGTGGGTCGCAATAAATAACACTATTTGGCGGTATATCAAGTTCCCAATAGTTTTTATTTTCAAATTGTACACCCTTTAGTTTAGGCACTTGTTTTGCCGTGCTATTTATCGCTTCTTGCTGGTAGTTTGGTAGTGTCCCATCTTTTCTCCTTCTGCTTTGTGGGTAGTCATTAGCACATCCACCATTAAAAAAGTCACCGCTAAAAGAACATCTAAAACCTATCCAACCAAGTAAGTGCTTATCATACTCTTTTTTGTTTTCCCTAGCGTGTGCATACTGCTCTTTTGTTATCCTGTGTGGAGGTTTCCAACCGCAAACAAGGGCTTTCCACATTTCAATAAGTTCTGTACTTATATCGTTTGCTATTCGCTTTCCATCTACCTTGTCAATCATATTCATTCCGCCAGCAAATGGCTCTACGTAGGTCTGTGTGTCTGTTCTACCTTCCAATACTATTGGTAGTATGTACTTTGCAAACCTCGCTTTACTTCCCATATATTTCATAAAATCCTGTTTTTTAAATTAATAAAGTACGGTGGGTAACATTGTTTATAGGGCATTAAAACGCCCCATACACTCAACGTTAGCAATAATTAAACACATCTTCCACACTCTTTGCAATATGTTTCGTTTTCATCCTCATCATAGTAAGTTTGAGCGTTACAAATAAAACTATTGCTAACATTGTGTAAACAAACATTGTTAATCATTTCTTTAGTTTCTTTATCAATCTTTTTTTGGTCTTTAAAAGACTTCTTTTTTTGTCCCATAATAACGTTTTTTACACTGAGCGTTGTAGTTCATTAAAACGAAACTACAACACATAATATAAACCATGCTTAGTTTAGTTCATTTAATTAGCTTTTGTAGGTTCATCCGTAAAAGAAAAAAGCCCACACTCTTTGCTTTTTTCAAAAGCATTTGTGTTTGGTTCAGTGCCTTTTATTCGGCTTACTGCTATATCAAAATATTTGTCGTCTTTTTCAATGCCAATAAAATTACGTTTTGTATTTCGAGCTGCTACTCCTGTGCTTCCACTTCCCATAGTCAAATCAACCACTAAATCATTTTCATTGCTAAAGGTTTTAATCAAGTCCTCTAAAAGCAATACAGGCTTTTGTGTTGGGTGGTGTCCGTCATAATCTTTTTTATACTTTAGTATGTTGCTTTTGTATTTTCCCCCTTCCCATAAATTAAAGGTGCTTGGGTATTTTTCGTTTAATTCTTGCTTTACATTTTCATGGTGTAAGTCATAAACTCTTTTTAATACGCTGTAATTTTCTTCGAAATCTATATGATCAGATAAATAATTATAAAGGCTTTCAGTCATTAAGTCAATCCTAAAGCCACCATTAAAACCAAACTTATAAGAAGCATGCACTCTCGCACTTAGCTTGCTAGTGTACCGCCCTTCATTTTCAAACAATTCAATTAAATAATCTTTGCCGTATTTATCAACATATTTAGTCATTAAATTTCTTAAAGGATTGCTTTTATTAAAATCAAGTTTTGGTGATGGTTTACTAAATATTAAAATATCTTCAGTAAAAGAAACCATATTTACATTAGCACCTAAAGCAACTGCAAAATTATCTTTTTCCCAAGTCGCTCTATAATTAAAAGAAACATTATTTATAGTTTCATTAATCAATTTAGTAGTGTATGGCTCTTGGCTAAATAATATCATTTTACCGTTTTTTCTTAATATTCGATTTGCAATTTCATAAACTTTTTTAGGCTCAATTGCTAAATCCCAACCGTTAATACCTAACTTTCTACCACCGTCAGTATTCATATTACCATAAGGTAAATCGGTTAAAATAAGGTCAACACTTCCGCTTTCTATTTTATCGCTTTCAATAAGGCAATCGCCTTTGTATAGTTTAATCATTGTATTTGTTTTGCTTCCTAACGTCAGCAATTTGCCAACGCTCAAAAATATTATTACTTAGTTTGTTTATTTTAATTTACTTAGTGCTTTAAATTCGCTATACAGTACATAACACCGTATATAATTCAGGCGTGAGTTAAGGCATATTTAACGGGTATATGCAAAACCTTGATAGCCGTTTTTATACTGGTGTTCGTCTTCCAGTCCACGCCCGAAATCATATACGAGATACGTTAGCATTAATACTACGTTAGTCTTTCATTTGCAATATTGTAGTAATACTCATCTAATTCAATACCAATGTATTGTCTTTTTGTTTCTTTACTTGCTATTGCAGTAGTACCTACACCCAAAAATGGGTCTAAAACTATCTCGTTTTCTTTACTACTATTTCCAATCAATACTTTCATCAATTCAATAGGCTTTTCTGTTGGGTGGATTGGCTTATTATCTTCTCCTTTTGTTTTAGTGTTTGGGTACTGTAACAAATCACTTGTGCCACAATTATTAATTTTCACAAACTTTCCTTTTCGTAAAAACAAAATAAATTCAAATTGGCTCATATACGCTTGGCTCATTATTTTATTATCCTTTGCCCATACCATTGTTTTAACTAAATGAAAGTCACTATCATTTACAGCATCTAAAAATGGGTAAAGGTTTTTGTTATTACACATTATGTAACAATGTCCCGTATCTTTTAAAACCTTGTATAATTTAGGTAACCACTCTTTAATGGTTAAAGTGTTTTCTTTGAACACTTTACCTTTTCTCATTTTATCGTCAAGCATCATGCCGCCAGCGTTAGTATAACCACCTCTTGTGGTTACTTTATAAGGTGGGTCTGTTACTATCAAATCAACTTTGTATTCTTTTGCTATCATTCTGTCAAGTATATCAATAGCATTATCATTAAATATTTTATTCATTCTATTTAGTTTTTAGTTTAATAATCCGTACTAATGCTAACACTGCCTATAAGCCATTTAAAAACGGCTCATAGCCTTGTCCGTTATGTGCAAGGCTACGTTCCTGCATTTAATCGACTTTTAGTTATTTCAATAGCTTTAGGGTTTATATCGCAACCAATAAAATTACGATTTAAGTCCTTACAAACTTTGGCTGTTGTTCCACTTCCTAAATAATAATCTGCTACTACATCACCCTCATTACTACTTGCTTTTATTATTCTTTCAATTAGTTCTTTCGGCTTTTGGGTAGTATACATTCGTATTTCATCATCGTTTTGAAAAAAACCACTTTTATCTTGTAAACCTTTTATATTCCACCAATCTTGTAAACTACTTCCATATTGATTAAGTTGTTTATTAAACGTGTATTCATTTGATTTTGTGTAAAAGTGAATATCATCGTGTGTTCTGCGGAAGTATTTTTTTCCGTGTCCACCACCAGCACCATAACACCAAACAATAGTGTTTTTAAAATTATCATACCCAAAAACATCATCTATTATGCACCTAATCCAATGTGATATTCTCCAATCCATTTGAAAGTAAATACTTCCTGTATCTTTTAAAACACGGTGCATTTCAATAAGTCGTGGTAGATAGTGGCTTTCAATTATATCACGTTTTGATTTTAAGTCTTGATATTCACCAAAGTTTTTACCTGTTCCATAAAGTATATCACTATAAATTAAATCAACGCTTTCATCAGGTTGCGATTTAAGAAGTTCGAGATTATCACACGCCCAGCACATAACACGTGGTATAGTGCATAGCGGTTCTTCGTTTAAGTCAATCATTTTTTCTATTTATTAAGTTCTGTTATTATTCAAAGGTTCGTGCGTTTTATCCGCTACGACACCATACCACCATACGTTATAAACAAGGTGGCTTAATTTCTGCCCAGAAACGAATTTCGTTGTGGTTATAAGCCCATCCGCTACCGTTCCAAGTTTCCCAATGTATTTTGCCATCCTTTCGTGTTATCAAGTATTTTCCATATTTAGGTGGTCGTGTTTCAAGTTTGTAAAAATCAAACGCCACCCAGTTTATAACAGCAAATAAATCCAATAGCTGCTCTTTTGCTTCCATTGGCTCTATTACTCTGTCATAAAGTGATTCTAAAATTTGGTCTATTTTTTCCATATCGCTACTGTATTTATTTGCGTTCCGTTGTAAAACATTAAAACGATTTTACAACATTGCATAAAAAGAATACGCTCATTCAGTTAGCAAATATACAATAAAATTTTTAACTACAAAAATATAATTATAAATAAAATTAAACTACCTCATAATCAACAAGTTAAGCATTTTTAATAAAAAAAGTTATCTTTTTTTTAGCATCGTATTACTTTTTGTATTACATTTGTCCTATAAACTTTTAAAAACAAACAAAATGGAAAATCAAGAAAAAAAATCAGAACTATCTCTAAAAGATGTAAAAGAAATAATTTTCGACTTAGGTCAAGGTTACCATCAAACTTTTAAAAATATCCCAATATGGTCAGAGATTATGCAGAAAGCTGATGAAGTTGGGCATTTCGCATCTGAAATAGTTGAAAGAGTTATTTTAAGTCATAAGTCAATTTCGGAAAAGCAAGCGTGGGTAGTTGCTTACTTCGCTAAAAATAACGGATTAATAAACGCTTAAAAATTATAAATTATGAAAGCAAAAGGTCAACACTCAAAGAGAATTAGAAAAATGCTATTAAACATTTTTAAAAAAACAAACAATGGATATTGCTCTACTATTGATATAGCAGGGGGTTATATTCGAGAAAATAACGGACACATTTATGTAGTTAAAGAAGGTATTAATATTAGAAATATTTAAAGCCTCGTAGTTTATCTTAAAATTTTAAAACGATATGAAAAAACTAACAAACATTAGATGGAATCAAGAACTGAAACTTCCAAGTATAGAAACTGGAGATAGTTATATTGAAGACTATTGTTTCCCAATTTTATTTAATTACAATGGATATGAGATTAACGCAAATGTTTCTTTTGGGTTGGTTGTAGATACTTTTGTATTTGATGGCTCAACAGACCATTACGGCGATTCAGAATGTAGAGAAGTTGCAGAAGTTGTAGATGTGGATTTTGAATTAAAAGAAATTTTTTACAACGATGGAGATGAATTTAAGGTAAGTTTAAGGGAGTTTAACGAAATACAAGAGTGTTTAAAAAAAGATTTAGAAATAC
>Ga0208019_1000245_pt1 | contig 30091 bp, 43 predicted proteins | sample CB_VirMetaG_5_FD_184540 | JGI IMG/M metagenome (GOLD analysis project Ga0208019, IMG submission 184540) | Freshwater to marine saline gradient viral communities from Chesapeake Bay - CB_1508_1D Viral MetaG (SPAdes) (version 4) | ecosystem: Environmental > Aquatic > Marine > Coastal | place: USA... | reverse complement strand
GATACAGTAGAACCAGGAGTTATTACGTGGAACGATATAATACCAGGAGCAACAATGGTTTGGACACCAATCAAACCGTACTAAAATTATGGCATCAACTTATTCATCAGATTTATCATTAGAACTCGTAACGACAGGTGAAAAAGCCGGTCTATGGGGCGCAATCACAAATACAAATTTACAACTATTACAAACAGCAGCATCAGGTTATGTAGAAGTAACTTTAAGTTCAGGTACAACTACATTAAGTTTAGCTGATGGAGATGCAACAGCAAATGGTAAAAACCTTTACATTAAAGTAACAGGAACTTTATCTGGTAATTCAACTTTAGCTATGCCCGCATCAACAACAGGTGGTAATGCGAACAGAGTATTTTTTGTAGAGGATGCAACAACTAGAGGCGGAGCTGGTGATAGTTATACAGTAACTTTAATAACAACAGGTCAAAGTGGAGGAGTTCCTCTTCCAGAAGGCGCAACAGCTTTAGTTTATTCTAGAGGTAGTGTACCAGCAACAACATTAGGAATGCTTGACAAAGGATTTACAACAGTAACGGCTGCTAGTAAAACTGCATACACAGCAGTTCCTGGAGATCAAATAGGTGTAGACACAGTAGCTAATATTGTAACAATTACTTTACCTGCAGGTTCTGTTGGGGATGAAATAGTTATTATGGACGTATCGGCATCAAATGGTTTTGCAACAAACAAATGTGTTGTAGCACCAGATGGTTCAGAAAATATTCAAGGTGCAAACTCTTCAATAGACCTAACTACTAATAATCAATCAGTCACATTATTTTATACTGGGGCAAGTAAAGGCTGGCAGTTAAAAACTAATACAGCATAGGAGTAATAATGCTTACGAAGATTAAGTTTGCTCCCGGAATAGATAAACAAGACACTGCCGTTGGGGCAGAAGGTCGTTGGGTTGATTCTGATAATGTTAGATTTAGATATGGACTACCAGAAAAAGTAGGTGGTTGGCAGTCATTACTTACAGATACATTAGTAGGTGTAGCCAGAAAACAACACGCATTTGTTGACCAAGATGGTAATAGATATGTTGCAATCGGTACAGATAAATTTTTAATTGTATATTTTGAAGGTCAATTTTTTGATGTAACTCCTTTAGCAACTACTATTTCAGCAGCTACATTTACTTTTAATGGGACAACTACTATTACCATTACAACATCAGCAGCACACAATTTAGAAGATGGTGACATTGTTTTATTTGACAGTGTAACTTTACCAGGTGGTACAGGATTAAGTGCGTCAGATTTTGAAGATAAACTATTTCAAGTTATTTCTACACCAACAGCAAACACTTTTACTATAACTTTTACAAGCGCAGGTTCTACAGCGTCTGGTGGTAGTGTAGATATAAAACCTTACGAACGAGTGGGTCCAGCTGCACAAACTTATGGATATGGTTTTGGTATTAGTCAATATGGTGGTACAGTTCAAGGTGCACAAACAACAACTTTAAATGGTGCACTTCTTGCGGATACAAATGGTACAGGTGGATCGGGGACCGCGGTTACAGTTGTAAGCACGACAGGGTTTCCATCTTCTGGAACTATCGCAATCGCTAACGAATTAATTACATACACATCAACAAATGCTACACAATTTTTAGGTATTACTAGAGGTGCAAAAGGTACAGCAACTACTGGTACATCAAATGGTCAAGCTCATTCATCAAGTGATACAGTTACAAACGCTACAGAATTTTCAGGATGGGGAGATGCGGTTGATGCAGCTACAGTTACTCTTGAACCAGGACTTTGGTCATTAAGTAATTTTGGTGATGTATTAATTGCAACGATTGCTAATGGTAAAACTTTTACTTGGGATTCTTCTATTGCAGCAAGATTATCTACAAGAGCTTCTACAACTACATCAGGATTTCAAACTACAAACAATCCAACAGCTACTAGAGTTACACTTATTTCACCAACAACACGGCACTTAATTCATTTTGGAACTGAAACAACTATTGGATCACCTACTACACAAGACGATATGTTTATAAGATTTTCTGAAGATGAAAATATAAATGAATATACACCAGAAGCAACTAACACAGCCGGTACACAAAGAATACAAGATGGTACTAAAATTGTAGGAGCTTTAGTTGCAAAAGAAAACATTCTAGTATGGACAGATAATGCACTATACACAATGAAATTTGTAGGTGCGCCATTTACATTTGGTTTTGAACAAGTAGGTACAAACTGTGGATTGATTGGTAAGAATGCAGCAATTGAAATTGATGGTGTTGCATATTGGATGGGTAATAATGGTTTCTTCTCTTTTGATGGTACAGTAAATACTCTACCTTGTTCAGTTGAAGATTATATTTATGATGATGTTGATACAACAAAAGGCCAACAAGTTTGTGCCGGTATCAATAACCTATTTACAGAAGTAACTTGGTGGTATCCAACATCAGGATCAGATTTTAATAATAGATATGTAGTTTACAACTACGGACAAAACAATACACAGTTACCTATGGGTAATTGGTATACAGGAACTAACACTAATTCAATTAGAACAACTTGGATAGATTCATTAGTATATCCTAAACCATACGCTACAGCATACAGCAGTTCAGCTACAGGTTCTTTTCCTGCAATTATAGGTGAAACAGGTTTAGGTAGAAGTGTATTATTTGAACAAGAATCGGGGACCGATCAAGTAAATCCAGATGGTAGTGTAACTGCATTAACATCTTTTATACAATCATTTAGTTTTTCACTACAACCAGATCAATCAGAAGTATTTTTAGCGATGAGAAGATTTTTACCAAACTTTAAAGTATTAACAGGTAACAATCAAATAACTTTATCTATAAAAGATTTTCCATCACAAGATGATATAGAAACTGCATTAAGTCCTTTTATAATAAATTCTAGTACCTTAAAGGTCGACACTAGAGCAAGAGGAAGATATGCAAATATAAAAATAGAAAATACTGGTGTAGGTGAGTCTTGGAGATTTGGTACGTTTCAAGTTGACATACAACCAGATGGAAGGAGAGGCTAATGACTAAAGTTGTAGTAAGATTACCTGAACCTAAAAAAGAATATAGTGAAGATAATCAAAGACAAATTAACAGAGCGTTAACTACAATCATTGAACAATTAAACTCTACATACTTAACACAACTTAAAGAGGACTCGGAAAGATATACGTGGTTCGGATTAGGCTAATGGCTGGATTATTAGATTTAATAAATGCAAATGTAAATTACAGTAAGTCAGGAAAACAAGATATTCCTAACACGCCTTTACAAATTGACTCTGAAACATTAAATGCAATTTTTAATTTAAATATACCTTTTAGCGATAAGTTAAGTCTTCTAGCAGATTATGAACGCAATAAAGGTAGAGATCAAATATTTTTAGATGATCAAGAATTATTTGTAGGAGAAGGTGGAGAAAGAATTCGTAACCTTGGATTAGGATATAATTTAGGTGGAGAGGGTTTTAGTGGTTACGGTAAATACAATGTAGACACAGGAGAAACAGAAGGCGGTATTAATTTTTTAAAAAGATTTATTACGGGAGGATTAGTATAATGGCAAATATATATAAAAATCAAAAATTAGATTTAACAACTACAGCTGCTACAACTTTATATACTGTAGCATCTAACTCTAGAGCTATTGTAAAATCTATATTAGTTTGTGATGATACAAATAATGGTAGTGATATTACAGTTGACTTATTTGATGGAGATCCAGCATCAGCTAACAAATTTACTATATTTCAAAATAAAGCTATAGCAGGTAATGCTACAGAACAATTATTAAATGAGCCTTTAATTATGCAAGAAAATGAAGTATTACAAGTAACCGCTGCAGATGCAAATAGATTGCACGTTGTAGCATCAATATTAGAAATCAACAGGGAGGACAGATAATGCCGTTTGTAGAAACAGAAGCTTCAGTTAGGTATGAAACAATTAATGGTCAAAGAGTACCAGTAATTACACCTAAAACAGAGGTAACTTTAACTAATACAGAAACAGGTCAAGAGTATATGTCAGATGCTGAAGCTTTAGCAGACGTTCAAGATGCTAATACAGCTACAAAAGCAGAGCATATACGAAGAGATGTAAATGTGACTGTAGAAGAAGTAAAAATAGGCGCTGACTTTAACATCAGCGATTGACGAATGTACAAAAACCTAGTAAATTGTGTAATACTCGCCTATTTACAAGTGTTGCGTACTTGCTTTAATATTAATATTATAATGAGAAACTATGGCATTTTACGATAAATACATACCCAAAGAATTAAAAAGACCAGTTGATAAATTTTTAGATTTTGGAACAGATACTTTTAAAAAAACAGGAAGAGCAGTAAGAAAACTTACACCAAGAGAATTAAGACCAGCTTTACCATTTTTATCAGCAGCGGTACCTTTTATGTTACCTGGTGGTTTTATGTTGGGTGGACTTAACCCTATGTTAAGTAGAGGTATAGTGTCCGCTCTTGCTAATGCAACTTCACAAGAAGCTTTAGATCCTGAAGGAGATATTAATTATTTATCTACAGCGTTAGCTGGTTTAACTGGAGCAGGTTCTGCAGAAGGAGCTGGAGATGCATTAAGAGGTTTAAGAACACCTAAAGGTATAGAAGGAGTAGATCCTGGATTAGCTGAAGGTGTTTATAAAAATAGAGGATTTTTTACTAAAGCAAAAGATTTAGGATTAACAGGAACAGCTAAAGCAGCAGATTTTTTAGGTGGTAGTAGAGAAACATTAGGCAAATTAGGTAGTGGTGAAATGGATTTATTTACAAAAGAAGGAGCAAAAGCATTAGGTAAAGCAGCAGCAATACCAACAGCTCAAGGTTCAGGAGACCTAGCTTATGCTTTTGCAAGTAAAGCGATGAGAGACTTTGAAGAAGCTGAATTAGAAGAATTAAGACAAGCAGGTTTAAGTGAAACAGAAATGATGCTAGCTAGAAGAGATGCTATTACTTCATCTATGTTAGCAGCAGCATTCGATCAAGATGAAATTGATGAAACATTAGACCAATTAGGATTATTAAATTTTGCAGATGGAGGAATAGCTAGCTTAAAAGATGGAGGTATACCAGACGATGAGTTTATGGAACTTGTATCAAAGTTAAGAGAAGACGGTTTTAGTCAAGAAGAAGCAATTGCAGAAGCTATAAAACAACTTTCAGAAAATATGGCTCAAGGTGGAATCATTGGACTTAAAGAAGGTGGTATGTTAGACTTCGGTGGTAGAGAAATGGATTTAAGAGGTGGTGGATTTGTACCTATTGGTAAAAAAGAAAGAGCAGATGACGTACCTGCAAGACTTTCTAAAAACGAATTTGTAATGACAGCAGATGCAGTCAGAGCAGCAGGTGGTGGCAGTGTTAATAAAGGAGCACAACGTATGTATGATATAATGAACAGATTAGAGGCAAGGGCATAATGGCAATAGAACAAACACAGATATTACCAGCACCGGTATTAGAAGGCGCGCTTACAGCCTTTACAAAAAAATTAGAACCTTTAATTGGACAACAGATTGATACTTCTAAATACGCACCACAAGTAGCGGCACAGACAGCATTACAAACTGGAGCGTCACAAGCAGCACAAGGTTTAGGATCTTTAGTTGGTCCAGATGCATACAAACCTTTTATGTCTCCATACCAACAACAGGTAATGGATGCAACGTTATCAGAATTTGACAGACAACAAACTATTAACCAACAAGGTTTAAGAGATCAAGCCATTGCATCAGGTGCTTATGGTGGTGGTAGAGAAGGTGTAATGCAGGCACAATATATGAATCAAGGTGCAGCAAACAGAGCACAACTACAAGCACAATTATTAAATCAAGGATTTATGCAAGCACAACAAGCAGCAGGAGCAGATCTTGCAGCAAGACAAGGTTTAGGAGCTTACCAACAACAATTAGGTCAAGCAGATCAAGCATTTGCACAAGCAGGATTAGACGCAAACTTACTTGCACAAAGAGAAGCTTTATATGAACCGTTTACAAGATTAGGTTTAGTTGGACAACAACTAGCAGCAATTAACCCTGGTGCATTTGGTTCAACAACTGTTGGTTATCAATCAAGCGCAGCACCGGCAAGTCCAATGTCTAGCTTCCTAGGAGGCGCAGCAGGAGCTGGCGGTGTATTAGGTAAGTTAGGAATATTTGGCTAATGAGTAGAATTTTAAGAAGACCAATGTTTAGAGGTGGGCGTGTCGATAGTCGCGGAACGGGGATTACGTCTGGTCTAGGTTATGAAAAAGGCGGTAGAGTTGGTTATCTTACAGGTGGAAGCACGGGTAATCCTTTTAATATTAATTTAGGAGGTGGAAACCCTTCCGTTTCTTCGGGTAGAGCAATATATTCAAGTCCTGCTGGACCACAATTACCCAAAGGATTAACTTATCGGGGAATATTAGATGCAATGAAAACAGGTGGTAAAGGTATGTTAGGTAGACTAGCTGGATTTAATCCTTTTTCTGCAGCAGGTATAACAATGGCATTACCTTTTGCACCAAGTTATTTTATGGCTAAAGCTAATGAACCTAGAACTGTAGAAGCTTTAGAATATATGAAAAGTATGAATGATAGTGGTGTGTTTGATGAAACTGCTGGACCAGGAGATTATGAAGCTTTTACAAAACAAATTGATATATTAAATCAAACTGGAACACCTTTAAAAGATTCTGGTGTAGGACTAACTACAAGTCAAGAAGATTTGTCTAAAATAATAGATGATATTCGTATTAAAAAAGAAGAAAAAGCAAATAAAAACAAAGAAACAGATACAAGCACAGGCACTGGCACTGGCACAAACGAACGATCTAGTGATGATTTATTAAATATAGACAAAGAAAAATTTGCAGAATTATTAGGTGGAGACAAAGCTAGAGGTGAAGACATTTCTAATATGTTATTAAGTTTTGCAGGTAAAGCATTAAAAGATGATGCAACAGTTAAAAGTTCATTTAGTGAATTCTTCGAGGAAGAAGCTAAACGACCAAGTAGCAAAACAAAAGTAGATCAAGCAGCTGCACAATTAGCTATTAATAAATATATTAAAGGTGAAATATCTAGAGCAGAATTAAATAAATTATTAGCACTTGATAAAGCAAAAACAGACTTGGGAGATGCTGCTTATATTAGTGATGCATTACAAAAATCTACAGGTTTTGTATCCGGAGTTAAACAAGGTCTTCAAAGATCAAGAGGTGGAGCGTTAGAATTTGTAGTTACAGATTCTGAATCAATGTCCGAAGGTAATTTTAAACCCGGACCAGAAGATATAGGTAAAGTATTTATAGAAAAAGATACTAAAAAAGTGTACGAATTCAACACAAATTATCAACCTGTTCCTATTTATTCAGGATAGGAGGGTAAATGCCTTTTATTAATAACCCAAATTCCAAAGATAAAGTAAAAGATACAGGTTTAGCAACATCAATTGCAGCTGGATTAGGTTCAGGTATATTTAAAATATTTGAAGGTGCAGCTACATTAGGCGCAACTCTTTTAGATTTAGGTGTAGATAAAAACAGAGCAGAAGCAGTTGAAGCATTTTTTGATGACATCAATCCTTTTGATGAAGCAGCGGAAGCAACAGCTGCTGGTAAAATTACAGAACTCATCGTTAACATTGGTGTACCTGGTGGTCTTGCATTTAAAGTAGGATCAGGTTTAACTAAAGCAACATTACAAGCAAAAAAAGCTGGTAAGTATTTAAGTAGAAATGAAAAGTTAAAAAGATATGGTAAAGGTGCATTAGCAGGCGGTGCAGCAGAGGCAGCTTTTGTTGGTGATGTAGAAGACGCAGGAACCTTTGGAGATTTTTTAGGAGGACCCACAGAAATAGATAGAGAATCTAATACACCAGAAGCAGAATTAGCAAACAGATTAAAATTTGGTATTGAAGGTGGATTATTTACTTTAGGTATTGGAGCAGGTGCAAGAGGTATATCTAAATTAAGAAACCAAGCAGGATCAGGTAAGGCTATTACAGACCCTGTATCAAAATGGATTGATAAATGGATATCAAGACCATTAAGAGCAAGAGGACCTGCAGCACAAGAAGGTTTTGAGGCAGAAAAAGCATACCAAGGATTACTAGGTAGAGATACTAACATAGCTGAAAATGCTATGATTAAAATAGATACAATTACAAACAGAATTCTTAAAAACTTTAAACGATCTGGTAATAAAGTAGACGCAGACAAAAGAAAAGAATTATTAAAAAAGATGAATGACATCTTAACAGATGGCAACAACTTAAATCCTAGTATTGATGATGCGGGTAAAGTTACATTAAGAACTATTGATCCTGACAAAGTTATAGATTTTTCTAATGATTTAATAAATAATTACAAAGCAAATCCTAAAGACGTAGCAGAGCTTGTAGAAAACTTTAACGATATGCGTGGAACGTGGTCAGAACTATTTACATTAATGGGTTCAAGATTAACACCATCTGCATTAGAAGACTTTCAAAAAGTAATACCAAAACAAATTAACGATGTATTAGATAGAGGTTATGAAGTATTTAAAAATAATCCTATGTCTGTTGCGGATAACTATGGACCAAGTAGTAAAGTAATTAATAAAGCAGTTCAAGATTTTAAAGACGTAGCAGCAGACAAGGGTATTACACTTTCTGATGATGTAGCAAAAAATATGGTTAATGAAGTATGGGCCAATGCTAAATTACCTAGAGGTGTAATGTTAAATGAAGGAACAAAGTCTGGTGTAGTAAGACTAGGATCAGTTCCTAATTTTTTTTTAAAATCAGAAGCAGATAATTTGTTATCTAAAAAAGGTGATTTTGTAAAAACGTCTGGTGGTAAAAACTTGTCGGACTTAACAGGTGTTGGACAAGAAATTATAAAAAAATTATTAGGTAAAGCAGAAAACCCTATGTCAACTATCGTTGAAGGCACTAATGCTTTGTCAATACAAGTAAGATTAAATCAATACCTAGATGATCTTGTTAAACAATCCAATGTTTTAAAAAAAAACTGGGATGAGTGGAATGCTGGTGGTAGAGTTGGACCAGAACCAAGAGTGCCTTTTCTTGTAGACAACCCTGGTGAAGCTAAAAAATATTTTGGTGCAAATGCAAAGAACAATGTTGACTATGAAATTATTGCACCTGCAAAAGGTGGGTCAATTAGATCTACAAAACTTGGTAGATTTGAAGATATAGATGCAAAAATTAAACCTGTTGATGAGATAGAAGCAGCAAGATTAGAGGAACTAGGAATTATAGATGAACTTACAAATCCTATTGCTGGTAAATATGCACTATCTGATTATGCACAGGCATTAAAAGAAGTAGACAATTTAAAGAAAAAAGATTTACCAGCAACATTATATCAAAACCTTGTGTTGTATCCTAAAGCTACGTCACAGATGGCTAAAACAATTCTTGCACCATTCACTCACGCAAGAAACTTTATTAGTGCTGCTGCGTTTGCAGCTGCAAATGGTTTTGTACCATTTGGTAATACTAAAGATGTTAAGAGAGCATTTGATGCATTGCAATTAAAAGGATTTAGAAAAGATAATGAATTTTATCAAGAGCTATTAGAGCTTGGTGTGGTTAACTCACAAGTACAAGTAAGACAAGTTATGGATCTAATGGAAGATGTTAAGTTTGGTGAAGTGTTAAACAAAGTAGGCGCAGACTACAATGGTTTTAATACTTTTATGAAAGGATTAAAGAAAACACAAAAGTTTGCACAAGATGCATACACAGCTGAAGATGATTTCTGGAAAATATTTACATACCTCGGTGAGCAATCAAGATTAGAACAAGCATTTAAATCAAAAGGTCTACAGTTTGGTGATGATATTGTTGAGGTTATTACAGATGCAGAAGGTAGAAAGTTTGACAGAAAGATTGGTGTGTTTAATGAAGAGTATTTAAAAAAACAATCAGCTAAATTAGTTAAAAATAATATACCTAACTATGCTTTCGTATCAGAGTTTATTAAAGGTTTAAGAAAACTACCTGTTGGAAACTTTGTAGCTTTCCCTGCAGAGATTATGAGAACAGGTACAAATATAGTTCAAACAGCGTTAGATGAAATATTTTTTACTGCAAAAATAAATGGTAAAGAAGTTAATCCATTAAGAGCTAGAGGATTACAAAGATTAACAGGTATGACTGCTACAACAGCGGCACTACCTCTTGGTACAGTTGCAATGATGCAAACTTTAAACGATGTAAGTGATGAAGAACTTGAAGCAATGAGAAGATATGTACCTGAATGGTCTAAAAATTCTGTTCTTGTACCATTTAAAGATAAAGAAGGTAAACTATCTTACGTAGATTTTTCACATTTAAATGCATACGATACTTTGACAAGACCATTACAAACTGTAGTTAATGCAGTTAACTCTGGTAGAGCGGACAAAGACGGTATTATGGATGATTTTATTTTAGGTTTAATTGAATCTACAAAAGAAATTGGTCAACCATTTATATCAGAATCTATTTGGACAGAAGCATTACAAGATGTAGCTCCTATACTTGGAAGAGGTGGTGTAGATGCATCGGGTAGAGAAATTTATAACAAAGATCCTGCAATTGATCCCATTGGTAGTAAAATTATGAAATCAGTTGCACACCTTGTTGAAGCACAAGCACCCCTTAACTGGAGACAACTTGGTAGATTAGGTTTGGCGATTAGACCTATAGATAGTTTAGGTAGGTTTGATGAACGTGGTAATGAATATGAATTAGGAAATGAATTACTTGGTATTGCAGGTATGCGTAGGGTTAATGTAGATCCAAGAAAATCTTTAAATTATAAAATTACAAATTTTAAAGATGGTATTAGAAATGCTAGAAATTTATTTACAAGAGAAACTTTAAAAGGTGGTGTAGTTACACCTGAACAAATTGTAGATGCATATTTAAATGCTAATAGAGCTTTGTATGATGTTAATAGAAGAATGTTTTTAGATATAGACGCAGCAAAAGTATTAGGTATGAATGAAGATTCTATTGCAGAGAATATGATTAACAGAGGTGAACGAAGAGCGTTTGGTTTTTTAAATGAAGGATTGTTTAGACCTTACTCTGTATCAAGAGATGTAGCAGAATTGTTTGATATAAGATCAGCAGAAATAGGAGCACCAAATGCTTTTGAACAAGCTGCGGATGTTTTAGATAGAATAAAAGATGTATTATCAGAAACTTCTTTAAGAGGAGATGTATTTCCTAATATAGAAAACCCTTTTAGTAATTTACCAGAACCCACATTAGGCCCTGCAGCGTCATTACCAGGCCTACCACCTATGCCAAATTCAGCACTTGTAAACAATGCACAGTTTGGTAATATCGATCCCGTAAGTAGATTAACATTAGCGGAAGAAACTTATTTAAGTCCACTAGAACAATCTTACAGAAAAAAACAAAGAACAGTATAATGGCAATAGAACCTAAAAATACACGAGAACATATCATATCGCTTTACGGACACATAACAGGTCTAAAAAAAGATATTAACCAAATTAAGAACAATCATCTTAAACACATACACGAAGATGTAGAAAAATTGGGCGGTAAGATAGATAAAGTCTATTGGGTTCTTTTAGCGGCAGCGGGAACTGCTGTACTTTTCGTGTTAGAAAAATTTATATGAACTTAAGTCGTAACTTTACTTTATCAGAATTAATCAAATCAGATACTGCTATCAGGAAAGGTATCAACAATAATCCTAATGCAGAACAAATAGAAAAATTAAAAGCACTGTGTGAAAATATTTTACAGCCGGTACGTGACCACTTCGGCAGAGTTAAGATCACATCGGGATTCCGTAGCGAAGAATTATGTATAGCTATCGGTAGCTCTGTTAATTCACAACACGCCAAAGCAGAGGCGGCAGATTTTGAATGTATTGGAGTTGACAACGCTGAACTTTTTGATTGGATTAAAAATAATCTTGAACCAGATCAATTGATCCTCGAGTTCTACACACCCGGAGAACCCAACTCGGGATGGATCCACTGTAGTTGGATACCAGATCAACCAAGAGCATCATTCTTACACGCATATAAGTCAGAAGGTAAAACAAAATACAAACCTGTATTAGGTTCAGCAAAAAAATTAGTTTAGTCATATCAAACCAGCTGCTTTCCGTGCACGTACTAACAGCCGGCCAAACTCCAGGTCCCTACCCTTGCAGGTCATCGGTAACGTCCAGGGAAATGCCAGTGGCAAGATTTGTACGCCCTTGAGCTTTCAGTTTAAAATTTTTTAAAAGAAATTATTTTTATCCTATAATATCCTACCTACAAATGCAACCCATAAAATTACCAGAGCCATCATTCATTATATGTAGATTCAAAGTATATACATAGCCCGTAAGTTTTTCTCGAAATATGTCACATAAATCAAAACAATCTACATCACCAGTTATTACTATGCCTTCCATAATTTGTTTTGTAACAGGTATCAATTGATACAGACCATCATTTAAAATTATTAGATCCAATCTCTTAACTCCTCACCCATAATTTCTGTAGCTATATTGATCTTTTTACGTAAAGCTTTTCTAATCTTTTCATCTATAGTTTTTGGTGCTATAAGGTCGATGTATGTTACCGACTTCTTTTGACCTATTCTGTGTGCTCTGTCTTCTGACTGTAGCCTTTTTTCTAAATCATATCCATTAGAATAATAAATCATATTGTTAGCAGCCGTTAAGGTAATACCATAACCACCTGTCTGTGGATTACCAACAAAGAATCGTGCATCGGAGTCTGGGTCCTGGAATCTTTCTATATTTTTTTGCCTTGTTTCTGCTGGAATTGCGCCATAATATTGTACTATAGAATTCTCGCCGTATTTTTTAGATATAGCTTTGACTATCTGTTTAATATCATACACATAATTAGCCCATATAATTACTTTACCTTCTACTTCTTCAAGCAATTCTAACAACGATGTCATACGATTGTTTTTAATTTCTGTAATAGTGTCATCATCATTCTTTAAATGACCACAGGTGATCTGGTGTAAACGCATCATTTGTGTAAGTATGTGAGGCGCGGTTGCCATCTTACCTTTTAGAGAAGCGAGGGCCGCGGATTTCATAGTAGAATATATTTGTTTCTGTTCATCAGTTAGTTCTACTTCTCTTTGTATGTAAGTTTTTTCTGGTAGGTCCAGACAATCTTCTTTCAATACTCTGTAAGAAAAAGGTTTTAGTTTTTCTGATAACTCACCTAGTTTTTTATAACCACCTACAATCTGTACTTTACGTCCACCAAAGTTACGATCTAGCATTGTTGCATATCTATTTCTAAATGCATAATAGCTATCAAACCCTAGTAAAAAACTGTCAAGAAAACCACACTGTGTATACAAATCTAGTGGTGATTTAGTTACAGGAGAACCTGTAAGTATTCTTCTGTATTTAGCAAGTAAACCTAATGCAAGAATAGCTTTAGTTCTTTTAGCCGTAGGTGTTTTTATAGTTGTAGATTCATCTATAGCCATCAGTGTATTGTGGCAGTTAAGAAACTTTGTGGCAAACTCTAGGCCTTTCTTTGTCGAAAATGCTTCTACATTCATTACAAGGATGTGAAGGTCTATGTCTACTTTAAATAATTGCTGATACTCTTTATCCTTTGTTTTAGATGTAGTCGCAGTCCATAGTACCGTTTTATGATCTATATGACTAGCTAAATGATTTGGTATTTCTTGAGAGAACCAGTTTCTATAAACACCCTTTGGTGCTATAATTAGTGCCGCATTTATTTTACCTTTATCATACAGCATAGCAATATTATCTACTAACACTTTTGATTTACCTGTACCCATTTCCATAAAGTATGCATACTCTTTTTTATCCCACGATTTTTCTAACGCAGTAATTTGATGGGCGTATGGTTTTGTTTTAAATTTATAATTCATAATTTTTTTCTTCTTTCTAGTTGACAATTATATAAATACTATTATATCTCTTGTCAAGAAGTAAGAAATGAAAAATAAAATATTTGAGTTATACAAACCAGATTCTTTGGCAAGCTTTTTAGAATTTCATAAAAGCAATCCTAAAGAAAAATTTGTTTATGTAATTCAACAACCACCACCTAATATAAATATATTAAGTGCGTCTGATTTTGGTTATCTTGTAATATGCTTACCCAACAGGGACCAAGCAATATTTTCTACTGCACCATACGTGCAAAAAATGAGAAAAAATTTACAAGATTTTCGTAAAGAAGATTATTTACTTGCTGTAGGAGATCCTGTAATAATAGGTATCTCAACTTGGCTAGTAGGTGAAACTACAAACGGACAGTTTAATATGTTGAAGTGGGACAAACGTGAATATAGATACTATCCATTAGAAGTGGACGGATATCAGAAAGGATAACAATGAGTGAAGTAAGAAATATGATGCTAGAAGATTCTAAAGATCTTTTAGACAGCGTAGAAGTTACAACTGTTGCAGATGAATGTGTAAAGTTGAAACAAAAAGAAGATGAGATTGCTGCGTTAGAGGAGCAACTTAAAAATAAAAAAGCAGAGGCTGATGATATCAGTTCTCGTGTGATACCAGAATTACTTGCAGAGCAAGGATTGTCAGAAATAAAATTAGCTGATGGATCTAAAGTATCTGTAAAAAAAGAATTTAGGTGCACTCTTCCAAAAGATGAAATGAAGAGGGAAGCAGCCTATGAATGGCTTCGACAACAGGGGTTAGGAGATATTATTAAAAACAATGTCTTTGTAACTTTTGGTAAAGGAGAAGATGACAAGGCGAAACAATTGTTGGACCTTGCAGCAGCCAATGGGTATGAGCCGCAACAGAAATCTGATGTGGCTTGGATGACATTAACTGCTCTATTCAGAGAGCGTATCGAGTCCGGGCTCGATATGCCATCTGATGTCTTTAGTACTTGGATTAAAGACAAAACTAAAATCACTCGGAAATAATGGAGAAAAAATAATGAGTAATGAAGTAATGAAAAAAGATACTGGATCACTTGCCTTGTTTGGTGATGATGCAGCTAAAGGTTTCGAGAATATGACACAAGACGATATGGCTTTGCCTTTTGTCAGAATCTTGGGACAGTTATCACCGCAGGTAACTGATGGTGATGCAAAGTATATAGATGGTGCCAAACCTGGTATGATCTACAATACTGTTACCAGCGAGTTATACGATGGTAAAAAAGGTATCAAGGTTATTCCTTGCTACTACAAAAAAGATTATCCAGAATGGTCGGATAGAGGGGATGGTCCAGGAGCACCTGTGGCAATTCACCTACCGAACAGCGCGGTAATCGCTACAGGTAAGAGAGATGGCTCAAAGATTAGATTACCTAATGGTAATTATCTTGAAGAGACTGCATCTTACTATGTAATGATTGAGACAAAGTCTGGTGGTTATACTCCTGCTTTGATCACAATGAAATCAACTCAATTAAATGTCAGTAAAAAATGGAATTCTATGATGAAAACCATACAAATTGCTGATGGCAAGGGTGGATTTGCTATCCCTCCTATGCACGGAGTTGTGTATAATCTAACATCTACGCTACAAAAGAACGATAAAGGTTCTTGGTATGGCTGGGTTGTTACACAGGACAGAATTTTAGAACAAGAAGATAAGGCTTTGTACTTAAGTGCAAAAGACTTTTCTGGAAATGTATCTAAAGGGACCGTTCAAACAAAAGCTGATGTGGAAGAGAAAGTATCGGATTCAACTCCGTACTAAATTAATATTGGGGGAAGGCAACTTCCCCCTTTACAAAGAATTGAGAAATGATAATGAACAAATTTAAATCAATATTTTTAGGATTAGAAATCGCTTATGGACAATATCAACCCGGTGAGCGAGGCAGCAACGGAAAGCAACAAGGCAAAGCTTTTATTGTTCGTCAAGACGTCACCGATGAACTCTGGACAAATCACCTTGAAGGAAAAGGCGCAGCCTTGGGCATCATCCCCATTACGGAGAACAATGATTGTAGGTGGGGGTGTATTGATATTGACGAATATAATTTTGATCATACTAGCCTCGTTAAAAGTATTCGGGATCATAAACTTCCTCTCATAGTCTGCCGTAGTAAATCTGGTGGAGCACACGTATTTTTATTTACCAAAGAAAACATTCCTGCATCTTTGATGCAATCAAAATTAAAAGAGATGTCAGTCATACTTGGGTATGAAGGATCAGAAATATTTCCAAAACAAACAGAAATTTTAGTGGATCGTGGGGACACTGGAAACTTTTTAAACTTACCCTACTACAATGAGATGAAAGGACTACGTTATGCTATCAACGATAATGGCGCCGGTTGTTCACTTGAAGAATTTTATCAGCTCTATGATAAATTTGTTTGTACCAAAGAGACAGTCGAAGCAATCAAAACAGAAAAGAAAAAAATAGAAGAAGCATTTCCTGGAGGTCCACCTTGTTTAAATAAACTTGCAACAACAGGTTTTGGTGAAGGTTCCAGGAACAATGCACTATTTAACATAGCAGTTTATTATAAACAATCATCACCAGATACTTGGGAAGATGAAATTGTAAAAGCAAATATGAAATTTATGGAACCACCATTAAGTAATAGTGAGGTCCAACAATTAATTAAATCAGTTAATCGAAAAGGTTACGATAAGTATAGATGTAAAGATGCACCCATCAATGCAGTATGTCAGTCTGGTTTGTGTAGAACAAAAAGATTTGGTGTAGGTTTTGGTGAAGAAGAAATGCCTGTACTAGGTAGTCTTACAAAGTATGCATCAGCACCACCACAATGGTTTTTAGATGTAGATAAAAAAAGAATAGAACTAAAATCAGAACAACTTTATAGTCCAAACTTATTCGCGTTGGCGTGTTTAGATCAAGCAAACCTGGTAGTACCAATACCAAAACCAAAAGATTGGAAACAACATTTTTTAAAACCGATGATGGAGGGACTACAAGAAGTAGAACCACTAGAGTCTTTGAATCCAATGAATGAACTTACAGGACTCTTGCAAGATTGGACAACGAATAGACAATCAGCAAGAACAATAGATGATGTATTTAACAAACTACCATACACAGATGAGAAGAGAGAATACACATACTTTAGAATGGAAGACTTTTATAATTTTTGTAAACGAAATCATTGGGAGAAAGATAAGAATCAAACAGGTAATTTAATTAAAAGATTAGATGAATTTGTAGGAGAGGAGAGAGTAAGAATAAAGAAACAACAACCAAGGCTAATTAAAATTAAAACAATGAAGCAGACAGAAGCTTCTGTTTCTAAAACACCATATCAACAAGAAGATTTTTAATGTTTGATACGGACGTTGGAGAAAATTGGCACTTAAGGTTTCGTTTGAAGTTAGAGGAACTACAAAAAGAAAACGAATATCTTAAAATGAAAAACAGATTATTAACAAGGAAAATAAAGAAATATGAAAACAATAATATTAGGACCACCAGGAACAGGGAAGACAACAACACTGTTGAATCTAGTCGATCAGTTCATACAGGACGGCGTTAGACCAAAACAGATTGGGTATTTCTCATTTACTAAAAAAGCTGCAACAGAAGCAGCATCGAGGGCCGCGGATAAGTTTGGCCTGGACATAGATAATGATTTAAGTTACTTTAGAACATTACACTCATATGCATTTAATCAAGTAGGTATGACGAGAGAAAAAATGATGGGTAGTGAAGACTACAAAGAGTTTGGTGAGAAGTGTGGTATACCAATTAAGGTAGCAAGATTCTCTGAAGGTGATGGTACGTTTAATTCAGACAATGAATATCTTACAATAATAAATACAGCAGCAGTCAAAAGAATAGATCTATTAGAGTATTATGATTCTAGAAAAAATATACTAGACATAGAACGAAACACATTATTTTTATTAGCAGAAGAATTAAAAAGATTTAAAAAAGAAAAAGGTTTGAAAGATTTTAATGACTTACTAGAAGATTATATTGCAAAAGAAAAACACAATAAGTTTGAAGTGTTATTTATAGATGAAGCACAAGACTTATCTTTGTTACAATGGGAAATGGTAAGAAAGATGTGGAGTCGTGCAGAGAAAACTTATATTGCAGGTGATGATGACCAGGCTATATTTAAGTGGGCTGGTGCAGATGTGGATCACTTCATTGCACTCAAAGAAGAAGTAGATGACATACAAACATTAGATCAATCTTACAGGATTCCTGGCGGACCCATACACGAACTATCACAAAAGATAATTGGTCAAGTACAAAACAGATTTGATAAAAATTATAAACCTAGAGAAGAACACGGAGTCTTAAAAAGATATTCTGATATTACGCAGGTAGATATGTCAGAAGGTAATTGGTTAGTCTTATCTTCTGCAAATCATTTTTTAGATTCTGTAAAAGAAGTATGCGAACTTCGAGGTTGGTACTATCAATTTAAAGGACGTAACTCTATACCACTTAAACTATTGTTAGCATTAAACAATTGGGAAGCTTGGCGTAAAGGTGCACAATTAAATCACCTGGAGATAAAAAACATATACGAATACCTAGGATCAAATGTACTAGAAGGATTTAGAAAAGGTAAAACATTACACGCAGATCAAAAATATTTAATTACAGATTGTAAAATAAAACACGGTTTAGTTACAGACAATGTATGGTACGAAGCATTTGAAGGACTAGATCCTATGACAGAGAATTACATTCGTAATATGAGGGCGAATGGTGAAACACTAAATAAAAATCCTCGTATAATAATGTCAACAATACACGGAGCGAAGGGAGGAGAAGCAGACAAAGTTTTATTGATGCAAGATATAACGAACGCGGCGCTTGAAACAATGAGTTATGATCCAGATGAATTACATAGATTATTTTATACTGGTGCAACAAGAGCGAAGCGTGAATTACACGTGCTAGATCCAAGAGACTTTGACAGAGCTTATATATTATGAAAATACCAAAACAACATAAACAAAATACCAGAGAAGAGAGACAAATAATACAAGATGCGTTTATGAAAAGTCGTCATAGTTTTTTAGATGACTATGATAAACATCAAAAAATAATAGAAGACAATTTTCCTTTGTATGCAAAAGATGAAACTCAAGTTCCTTGTTTATTAACAATGGATATTATTTATAATTCAAAAGGTCATATGACAGAAAAAGGATTTTTAGCTTATAAAGCTTTTGTTCAAGATGTATTGGATGGTTGGAAACCTCCTGTAAAATTTGAAGTTATTAAAGGAGGAAAAAATGACAAATAAAGAATTATTTAAAGGAACAACATATGATAGTTTAGAAAAACAGGTCGGCGGGAAGCATTATAAAAATTTTCGCATACAGCCAGCACACTTTATAAACGAAAACAAGTTGCTTTTTGCAGAAGGCAACGCTATAAAGTATATCTGTAGACATCAATCTAAAGGAAAAGAAGAGGACGTGAAGAAGGCAATACACTATTTAGAAATGATATTGGAAAGGGACTATTCGTGAGAAGTACCCAGATCCCGTTGTTTACTCCAGAAACGGAATGGGTAATGCCAGAAGAACTAAAAGATCTTCGAGGACATAAGGAAATAGCAATCGATTTAGAGACTAATGATCCACACTTAAAAGAGCTAGGCTCTGGTAATGTCACTGGAAAAGGCCACATTGCTGGCATTGCGGTGGCCGTAGAGGGCTGGTCAGGGTACTTTCCTATCCACCACGAGTCTGGTGGTAATATGGACAAAAAATTGGTTTTATCGTGGTTACAAGATATTTGTAATCAACCAGATACTACCTTTATATTTCACAATGCAATGTATGATATCTGTTGGTTAAGATCAGCAGGAGTAATAGTTAAAGGTAAAGTAGTTGATACTATGATAGCAGCGTCTTTGATTGATGAGAACAGATTGTCTTATCAATTAAATACACTAGCAAGATTTTATATAGGTATGGGTAAAGACGAAAGTATTCTTAATGCAGCAGCAAAAGAATATGGTTTAGATCCTAAAAAAGATATGTGGAGATTGCCAGCGCTTTTTGTTGGACAGTACGCGGAACGTGATGCGGAGTCTACACTTAAACTTTGGAAGAGATTAGAAACAGAACTATACACACAAGAACTTTGGGATGTATTTAACCTGGAGACAAAACTATTTCCTTGTTTAGTTGATATGAGATTCAAAGGTGTAAGAGTTGATCTTGAGAAAGCAGATAAAATTAAAAAAAATCTTATGCAACGTGAGTCTAAAATCATAAGTAAAATCAAAGACTTAACAGGAATTAATGTAGAAATACACGCAGCTCGAAGTATCGCAAAAGCTTTTGATAAATTAAAACTTCCGTATGACAGGACAGAAAAAAGTAAAGAACCAAGTTTTACAAAAAACTTTTTACAAAACCATCCACACGAATTACCAAAGCTAATTGCAGATGCAAGAGAGATAAACAAAGCTCACACTACATTTATAGATTCAATAACTAAACACGCAGTTGATGGTAGAATACACGCAGACATAAATCAAATTAGATCAGATGCAGGCGGAACGGTGACAGGTAGATTCTCTATGAGTAATCCAAACCTACAACAAATTCCTGCAAGACATCCAGAACTAGGACCAATGATTAGATCTATTTTTATTCCAGAAGAAAATACTACGTGGGGATCTTTTGACTACTCACAACAAGAACCTAGAATTTTAGTGCACTACGCAAAGTTACAAAACTTATCTGGTGTAGATGAAATTGTAGATGCATACAATGCAGGTGACGCAGACTTTCACCAGGTTGTTGCAGATATGGCAGGCATTGAACGTAAGCAAGCAAAAACAATTAACTTGGGTTTGATGTATGGTATGGGTAAAAATAAATTAATGGCAGAGTTAGGTTTGATGAAAGAATCTGCAGAAAAATTAATAAAACAATATCACACAAAGGCACCATTTGTTAAACAACTAATGGACAATGTATCTCGTAAAGCAAATGATCGTGGTAAGATTAGAACTTTACTTGGTAGAGCGTGTCATTTTGATTTATGGCAACCTACACAGTTTGGTATATTTAAACCATTACCGTTAGAACAAGCGCGAAAAGAATATGATGAACCACTTAAACGTGCGTTTACATACAAAGCATTGAATAAATTAATACAAGGAAGTGCAGCAGATATGACTAAAAAAAGTATGGTAGCATTGTATGAAAATGGTATAATACCACACATACAAATTCACGATGAAGTGGATATCTCTGTTGAATCTCCAGAAAAAGCTGAAGAAATAATTAGCATAATGGAATCCGCAGTAGATTTAAAAGTTCCAAACAAAGTGGATTACGAACAAGGAGAAAATTGGGGCGATATTAAGTAATGGCTTTATTGAATGCTGATATCCCACCAATGTATTGTAAAGTACGAAAGGAGTATCTTTATGACTTTAAAAAACATCACGGAGAAAGTGAAGAGTGTGTTGTCTTCGGGCTCGCATCTATGGCAGGAGCTGCAACACTATTTCACATTATGTTACCAAACGGTGCGGTCTTTTTTAGATTGCCTATATCAGCGTTTTTTCAAAAAGAATTTGACAGAAACGCAGTGCCAGATATGCAAGTGGACACCCTTCAGCTGTGGAATAGCTTTAGTTATTATCCTAGTGTGCATCATTTTGGTTATCTAACATCCCAACGCGGTAAATATTTCGGAAAAGATAAAAAAGAATATTTTGGAGAGTATCTCTTCACGATTGATTGGTGTCATCCTGAAACTAATATCTTGGACACTGAACATAGTGAGATTCCTCACGAGCATAAGTGTGGACACGTTCTTGCTCTTGATAATGGGAATTATGCTATTCAGCCTAACAATCGTATCCTTTGGAATATTAGTAATTTTACCACTAGAAACGACATTCCAGACTATAAGGTTCAAACTACGGAATGGAATGTTGAGAATCAAGGTTGGATTACAGAAGATACGGACAAAATGTTCTACAAAATAGAAGACAAATAGTGTAAAATACTTGGCTATGAATATAGAGGTAGCCAGGAATGAATTACTATTTTACAGGAACTTTAATTATATTACTTGTTCTAATGGCTTTCTTTATGGAACCGGGGTATTTACCTAGATGAGTAATAAACCATTACATATCGGAGAAGAGGCTGCCGTGCAAATGCCTATGAAGACGGTAGTCTCCCTGATTATAATCGTCGCCCTCGGCACCATGGGCTATTTTCAGATTGTAGAGCGTCTTAATATTGCAGACACTAGACTTCAGTTAATGGAGAAAGATTTAACAGAGAACACAGACTTTAGAATAAAATGGCCAAGAGGACAATTAGGTTCACTTCCTGCGGACTCGGAGCAGTACATGTTAATCGAAGATCTATATAAACAAGTAGAAAAACTACAAAAAAATATTGAAATGAACATGAGTAATAAATTAAAAATAGAATTTATGGAAGGTCAGATTAATAAATTATTAGTAGATGTAGAAGAATTAAAAGATGCCAACAGAGAGATAGTATATAAAAATGGAACGAGTAACTAGAAAAATTTTACAGTATCTGGAAGATATGGAAAAGAAAGCTAAACAAATGAGCTTTGTAAAAAATTTAAAAAAAGAAGTTGAAACTGGCAAGCATGGTACACAAAAATACGTTGTAAAGCAAGGAACCAACAAAGGTAAAATACTATGATAGAAACTGTAGTAGCTCTTCTTATGTTTGTTAATGGAAGTATTAATGAAGCACGTATTCAAGAATCAATGGCTACGTGTTTACGTGGTAAGCGCCAGGCGGAGAGACAATATTCAGAAAGTGTATCCTATAAATGCTATACTGGTTCAGCAGAACTTGAGACAAATATAGATGGATCTTTTTCAATTAAGAAGTTAATACTTGATTGATGAAAAAAAATAAAACTATAAAATTTCAAGCAGAAGTCGTCAACGGTAAATGTCCAACGTGTGATCAGTTCACTATGTTAGTGGGTATCGACCGAGATTTTTTTAGGTGTATGAATTGTGGAGCAGATTTAGAACAACACATAAATGGTAAGATAACTTATCTACCAGTTATAACAGCACCTAAAGGAGCAAAACCATTTGTTAAGGAATGGTTAGACGACGATGGCGAAAAAATTTAAAGATCACGTATCACATGAACCTATCTTTCATAAAACATCGATTGGACGTACTCCAAGTAAATGTAAAATGAATAAATCAAAACGTCGTTCGTGGAAGAAGTATCGCGGCCAGGGGAAATAATGAAATTTTTATTAACGGTTTATATTTGCTCTGCAATGAGCGGAGAGTGCTACACCAACAAAGACTATCCAAAAGTATTTCCAGATCATCACGACTGTATCAGAGCAGGGCTATCAGAGTCTTACGAGATTATATATGCTGAAGGTAATTTTACTAAAGAAGAAATAAATAATAATCAGTTGTATCCTAAATTTACTTGTATTCCTAAAAAAGACGAAGGCAAAATAGTTACTTAAGAATCATTCTAAAGTTGTCTGCCCGTCCCAAGAAAGGGACGAACAAACAAAAGGTGTGAGAAGAGATCACAATAATATATTAAAAAAATAATACTTGCAAGGCTTGTTTTATTATTGTAAATTCCCATATATGAGAAGAACAAATCAAAGAAAGGAACACAATGGCAGATCCAAATAAATATAAATCTCTATCAGTTAACAAAACTGACTGGGAACAATTGGGTGTACTTGCAACAAAAACTAATAGGACCCGGTCAAAAATGATTGGAAGACTTATTAGATTTTTTTTAGATAACAAAGGTGGTAAAGCAAATGGCAAAAGTAAAAGTAGCTAATCATAAATACATTTGTCCAAAGTGCAAAGGGAATGGTTATAACAAAGTTTATGATATGATTGTACAGTGTGATAAATGTAAATCAGAAGGTGAACTTCGATTAGAAGAACCGACACTTGAGGAATTAAACGCAATGGCAACATTGGCGAGGCTACAGTGAAAAAGAATCCTGTAGCCAAAGACCTTCGAACACCAAAATACAGACAAAGAAAAGTAGAAAGTAAAAAGAAATATAATCGTAAAGAAGTTGTAGGTTATTATTATGATGGCTACAATGATAAGAGTGAGACTTTATATAAGGAGAAGAAATGACAGAGGCCGAAGCTGCGTACATTGCAGGATTATTTGATGGCGAAGGAACTATCACTTACAAAAAATACAAAGAAAAGAAAGCTAAAGGGACCTATGATTGTTGGAGAATCTCGATGGAGATTGCAATGACTGATAAATCTGTTTTAGTTTGGTTAACAGAAGTTTTAGGTTGTGGTACTTTAAATAAAAAACCTAGAAAGAACGGGCATAAAATGCAGTATAGATGGCGTTGTGTGTTTAGAGATTGCTTTCACGTGTGTTGTATATTATTTCCATTTGCTCACGTAAAGTTAGGTAAGATACAACAAGTGATCGAACATTATTCAACCATACAAAAGAAAGATAATGTAGTAAATTTAGATCATTACAGAATGTGGATAACAGAGAGGAACCAATGATTAATGTAGAAATAAATAATGATGACAGACAAAAAGCAGTTGAAGTTTTAAAATATAAAAACTTTGGTAACCGTAGTTCTGGATTTAATGGTAACTATGAAAAACAATACACAGGTTTGATTGGAGATTTAACTGTGCATCGATTGTTAGAAATGGATCCTCCTAATTATAATGAAGGTAGAATTGATACTGATATTTTAGTAAATAATAAAAAGGTAGATGTAAAATCTATGCTTCGTAAACACGATATGAGAGATGATTGGGTACACAATTTTGTTGGCTATCAAAAAGAAATATCTTCTGATGTTTTGTTATTTGTAAATATAAATCGTAACACAAAGACCGTACAACTTTGTGGTTGGTTGGATAAGAAAAAATTTTTAGAGACTGCTGACTTTTATAATAAGGGTGATCTTCGAACAAGAGATGATGGAACTTCTTTTAAAACTTACGCACCGCTCTATGAGATAAAACAAGAGAAGTTAAATAAATTAAATGATATCAAGGATTTAAAAAATATATGAAAAAGAATAATAGTTATAGATACCCCAAGACTCAACGAGAGAAGATAGAAGGTAAACGACACTATGTGTTTGATAAAGAAAAACTACCGAGCGTTACGACTATCTTGGACCAAACTCAATCAGCCGAGAAGCGCGAATCGTTGAAAGCGTGGCGAGAACGAGTGGGCGAGGACAGTGCAGCGCGGATAATGGATGAAGCAGCAACGCGTGGGACTGCTATGCACAAGATATTAGAGAAGTATGTATTGGGTGAGGGTTATCTTGATGAAACAACAGTTGGTAAACAAGCACACAATATGGCATTACAAGTTATACAAAGTGGATTATCTAATGTTACAGAATTTTATGGTACAGAGTGTACTTTGTACTACCCAGGATTATACGCAGGCCAAACAGATTTAGTAGGCATACACAAAGGTGAGGATGCAATTATAGACTTCAAACAAACCAATAAACCGAAACGCAGAGAGTGGATCGATGACTACTTTATGCAGCTATCAGCATATGCTATGGCACATAATATTTTATTTAATACACAAATTACAAAAGGTGTTGTGATGATGTGTAGTAAGGATAATTATTATCAAGAGTTTATTGTTGAGGGCGAAGAGTTTAAAAAATATGCACATAACTTTTTAAGGAGGGTAGATGAGTATTATAAAACAAGACCAGAAAAGATTGGATAACATAGCCAAAGCTTATTGGAATACATCTGGAGAGATGAGAGAGATGTGGGGTCGTAAGTGGTATGAATTAATAAAACAGATAGGAAGGAAGTTAGATGAGGTTAAGAGATCTACAACAGATACTAGATCAATTCACTAGAGGTCAGAAAGGTACTATGATATCTGATTGTCCAGTTTATATTGAAACGATGACAGGACATCTAGAAGATGTTAGACGTATTGAAGTACAGGAGAGCAATATAATCGGAGATGCAAACCCGGCTAGACTTGTAATCAAAGCAGATAAAAATGAATTATTTAGATCAAGAACATTTAGACAGAGTTAAGGAACCCTTGGGTCACGGGGCCGAAGCTAGCGTAGAGGTCCCGTGTATATAGAATTGGTCAAATATCCTGACGTATTTTTACGATCAGTGAGTAATCCCGTGCCTTTTCCACTAGATGAAAAGACGCAAAGATTAATTAAGTGGATGTACAAAGCTATGTACCAACACCACGGTATAGGTTTAGCTGCAATACAGGTAGGATATCAGAAAAGAATGTTCGTAATGGACTGTACACGCAGTCAGACTAACGAAAAGGTATTTATTAACCCAGAGATCGTAGAGAGGTCAGAAGAGACTATACGGGACAGTGAGGGCTGTTTATCGGCTCCAGGAAAACAAGGAGATGTGAGTAGACACATTAGAATAATTCTAAAGTATCAAGATAAGAATGGAAAGGAGGAGAGAAAGACATTTTACAATTTGGAGGCCAGGTGCATACAGCACGAGATGGACCATCTAGATGGTAAACTGTGTATAGATTATGAAAAAGGTAACTATAGTCGGGAAAAACATAAGTCCCAAACAATGGTCGAATCTGATTTTAGAGTTAAATCTGATACGTAAGCAATGGAAACCGTACGCGGACCTGGAATTGCAAGGACCTGGGGTTAAAAAGATAATTAATTATGGCACAAATACGTCAAGTATTGCATTTGTGTCAAAAATAGGGCTAAAAAATAGGTAGTGTGCCAATGTATAGTGGAATTCTGAAGCAAAATTATTTTTTTAAAAGTAAAAAAAACCTCTGGCACACTTGGCACACCCCTATTTTGGCTTATAAGTGTTGGTATAAGCGAATAATAGTGTGCCACGGGTGTTGGCACAGCTTGGCACAGTTGTTGGTATTGCTGGCTTTTTTGATTTTTGCTCTGGCACACTCTGCTACTCGACGCGCGCGACCTTTTTTTTATTTTGAAAAACTTTTTTGCCCAAAAATCTCCCTATACAGTATAAGACTGATATGAGACATCCTAAAAAATCTAAATATAAATCTGTTGTTATCAAGAAGAAGAGATATTACTTCTACAAAATCACGTGGGTGGATATCACGGGTGACAGCGGGCACGCAGACTTACATACAGCAGAGGGTTTTATGCCTTCAGAAATGGTAACTCACGCATACTTACTTAACAAAGATAAAAAGAACGTAAGAACCTTTGCAAGTTATGAAGTTAATGATGAATTATTTAGTGATAGAAATGTATTCCCAAGAGGGTGTATAGTACGTATGGAAAAAATAAATGAAAAATAAAACCTTGACTAAAAATATGCCTAACGTAAAATGGCAACAACTTCCACCAAGGAAAGGACCAGACTCAAATGGAATACAAACCAGTTATAAACAAGTGGTCACTAGTAAAAAAGTTTCCAAGAAAAGTATTAAATAAAATTAATCTTTTTGTGAATGGGAATCAAGGTTGGATTCTTCTTGCAATTCTAGTGTATCTAATTCGATATCTTCAGGCGTAATATTAATTATCTCTTTGTTGTCATCAATAATCTTTTTAAGTTTATCTTTGATCTCATCTGTAGATAAGTTATCTATATTACCTGTCATAACTAACTTCTGATCTACGTAAAGTCCACCAGCTTTACCACGGGCCACTTCTGCATTTACTGCTGCACTCCAAGCTTTATTCTCTAATGCTTTGTTTCTTATCTGTGCCAGCTCTGTGATGTGCTTCTCAAATGTGATACCATATTTCTCTCTTACTTCTGCCCTTAATTCGCCTATATATTTGACAACTAAAGGAAAGTATTTTGGGTTACGCATTTCTGCTGCAGCCTTACGCGCTCTAGTTTTGTAGCCTGCTTCATAAGCAGCCTCTGCTGGTGAGAGCTTACCCTCATTATAAACTAGTAATTCTGCAAATTTACGTTGTTGTTCTGTTAATCTTTTAGGTTGTGTCATACTTGTAATTTACCGTAATCTAGTGTAGTTATCAAGTAGGAATTCCGGTGAAACCAGAGTCAAAATTTTGGAAGTTAATTAAAAAAAATACACCTAAAATCCAGTGGACAAGACTGGAATCTTGGGCATCCTTCGGTGTGCCAGATCTATTGGGATATAAAGATTCTTGTGGTTTTTTTATGGTTGAGATGAAGATAGCTAGAGGCCCAAAAATAAGCTTCAGCCCCCACCAAAAATTGTTTCATCAAACCAGAACTAATCGGAACTTTATCCTCCTTCAAGAGCCTCTTGTAGGTAACGTAAAACTTTATGAGTCTTCCGCGATCCACGGTCTGCTTGTCGACCATCGAGAAACACCTTCCCTCGCAATGAATGATTGGGACCACATTCAGCGCTTGTTGGTTCGCGAACCGCTTGACGCCTGATCGCTTGCGGGCTTGTCAGCTTGTGAGCTTGTGGCCTTCGGGCCCACCCGCCCCCCTTCGCTTGCTCGCTTGAGGGCTTGTTCTCTCTTGGCTCGCTTCCTGAACTCTTCATAAAATTTTGGATGTTTGAATACGTGCATTAGTGTTCGCCGTATGCAATATTTTTAACTGTCTTGTCCCAGCAAGCTCTGCAATCTTTGCATTGGTTGCCCTGATCCGGGGCCGGGCACGTCCTGCCGCTGGTGACTACCGTTGACGTATGCGGCCAGCTTTCAGGAGCTGCCTGGTCAATCATTGGCGCGCTGAATCTTATAATTAAATTATCCGGACAGCTGGCCAGGTGGTCCTTCGTCCACGCTTCGCGCGTGGGCAGCCAGTGCTTAACGTCAGGCGTGAGCTTACAGACTTCAAAAATTTTATTTAGATGGTCCAGGTTCTGGACGTCGCCTGAATCGTGCCATCTAAAATATTTTACTTTTTTTGAATTAATTTGCAGCGCCATCGCGGTGACCCATAGCGGATGCTTGAGCGCTTCAAATCTTTTGTATTGTGCATCAATCACATTTTTAAATCTGTACCTGCCGCGCATATACGCGTAACATTTAAAACAAGTTGAATTGACTACGCCGCGCAGCTTCGTTCCAGTCTTGCATTCGTGAGCTGGTATACTATACGCGAATCCGGGCATCTTGCCGGGCTTGCTTAATGAGTGAGTTATTTCTTGAGCTTCTTTTATATTCATATGTTGTTATCCTTTCTAATTTTTTTATAAACTGATTCAGGCCGCTTGTCAACTTTTGCGCTTGAGTGCTTGAGCCCATCAAAAAATTTCTGGCAGCTCTTCAGGTAACTGGCCGGCAGCGCGCCGTGGTCCTCCAGGAACCACGGCAACAAATTATTTTTATTAATTCCACGCCGCTTCAACGAGTCCTCCATTGGTTGCTTTGTTCAGGGCCTCCAGGTATTCAGTCTCTGTAAGCTTCAAGACGTCCAGGCAGAAGTGATGCTTCGTTGCCTGATCCGCGCCCGGAGATGTTAAGTAACCAGGGACCTGGTCCAGCAGCTCTTGACGCTTCGCGCCTCCTGGTAAATATTCGGCTTTAATCGTTTTCATAAATTATCCTTTCTATTAGTTGTTATAAAATCCCATACTATCAGGCTGGTGCTGCCTGTCAACAATTATTTTTTTTATATGCTTGTGGCCTACGGGCCCACCCTCCCACCATCCCAGCTTGTGAGCTTGCGCTCACAATTCTAGGGTTCAAGGATAATGATCAGTCACTATGCTACGCGGGGTATGGAGCACATTTGATTACCATAATCGCTGGGGGCCAATCCAGTAAGCGCACGCCGTGTTCTAGTGTTTATTCTCACAGTCAATAATGACTGATCCCAGATCCATTGCTACTTGTTCATGAAACTTAATAAGGACTGTCCGTTTCACAATGGATCTGGGATCAGTACTGGTCCAATGGCTCTCTTCCAGGACCAGTAATCACCCTTGAGTGATTGACAAATTTAACGACCGGAAATCACTCTAACGAGGTCTTATCCTTACCAGAGGTAGTTTAACTTAACTTGATAATGGAATTATTAATATAGGTATTTATGGGATTATGTCAAGTAATTAATTTTTAAAAGCTTGTTACCCTTGGGCCCACCCTCCCTA
>Ga0208019_1000244_pt1 | contig 30171 bp, 45 predicted proteins | sample CB_VirMetaG_5_FD_184540 | JGI IMG/M metagenome (GOLD analysis project Ga0208019, IMG submission 184540) | Freshwater to marine saline gradient viral communities from Chesapeake Bay - CB_1508_1D Viral MetaG (SPAdes) (version 4) | ecosystem: Environmental > Aquatic > Marine > Coastal | place: USA... | reverse complement strand
TCCTCTGGCGTAGTGCGTAGGCTCGCTGGGATGCCGAGCTTGTCAGCAACATAGTCTGCAATGCTGCCAGTCTTGACAGCCATCTGACCCTCTGGGCCAAGGGCTGACGACATTTGCACCCACTGCATAATTTTCTCAATGTCGCCCATATTTTGAGCCTGCGCAATTGGGCTGACCGGCGTTACCTTTACCTCTAGCCCATTGACGCGCAGCGGCATCTCAATCATGCCGCGCTCATCCATCACATATAGGATGCGGCTAATCAGCGGCACCATAGTCTCAGTGATCAGACGGCCAAAGGCAGAGCCAAGGTTCTGCGCCAACTCTTTCATACGTTCTGCAATCTCTGTGGCTGACCGGGCTGACATATTGTCGGGCGGCAGTGTGTCGTCGAGCAAAATCTTTTTTACGTTCATGCGCAAATCATTGATGATGATCTGTGACACGTTGAAATCACCAGAGCGCGGCAACATCCGCAAACTCTCGCCTGACGGCCCGCCGTTACGCGCAACAGGGATAATAGCACCCGGCGCAATGCGGATTGCCTGCGGGTTTAGAACGCCATCGTCAGCAGCCGTGTAAACACCGGCAATAGACAAGCTGGCATTTTTTAGCAGCAACTCTAGCGTTTTGTTTAGCGTCTTAATGTCAGGAATAGCTGTCACAAGCGGCCCGCGACCATAAACCTCACCGGCGACCTTCATATAACGCGCCACAATCCAAGGCGACGATTTCATGCGGCGCATCAGCAAGCCCTCTTTGCCTTCAGCCCAGATGACGTGATAGCAATAGTCGCCTTCCTCTGGGTCATACAAGGTCGCCTCGACAAGCTCGATTTCTTCTGTCGGCTTGTCGTCAATCATGCGCTGCAAGCGTGGCGGGATTTCAGCGTCAGCCCAATGCTGGTTGATGGCCTCGCCCTTCATGCGCATACGCCGGTAAACATTATCGACCTTGCCGTGCGCACCTTCCTCGATGCTGACAAGGTACTGCGGCACGGCAGTAAAGCGGATTGGCGTCAAATCATCGCCGGGCTGCACCAGCATACAAGCGGTGCCAACGGCCAGATCAAGCAAGAACTCGCCCATAGCCAAGTCAAAGTTAGACTGGCGTAATACGCTAAACATTGTGTCGGCGTACATATCCAGCGCAATCTGCGCCTCAATGCGGCGATCCTCTGGGATATCTGGCCCCGGCTCTAGGCGGCACCAAGGCGCGTAAGGTGGAAACAGGCCAGACTGGATGCGGTTCGCAAAGCGCTGCGTCGCATTGATGGCGGTACTGTCGAACACCCGCACCATTTTATTTTGCCCCGGAGAGCCGCCGCCCTCATAGTAGCCATCGTAAAGATTGCGTTGCGGCAAGCCGAACTCGTAGCAATCTTCGTAAATCTGACGCCAGTTATCTTTGCGACGCTGCGCCACGTCGTGACGCTTTAGGATATCTTCAACACTATGCACTGGCTTCGTTCCTTTTGCTTATAGCTGCCGCTTTTTTCTTGGCGTCTGCCTTGGAGCTTGCGCCCCAAGCGCGAAGCGACAAGAGCAGGCGCGTTGGTTCGCCATTCTTATATTCCGGCCCCGGCATCCCGCCCATACGAGCCAAGAATGATGCGCGGCGCGGATTGTCGCCAGACTTGACTGGCGCTTTTAGGTTCATGCCCTCGGCTTTAGCTGAAGCCCTGCCTTTGGCGTTCAAGCCGCCGGATGGGTTCTTGCCCTCAGACCGTTGCCAAGCTGGTGTTTTAGCCACGCGCTGCCCTCATGTTATCAACGAGATTTGGGTATGGACGCCCAGCCTTTGCTGCCGCCCGCATAGCCTTGCGCTTCTGTGCCGGGCTTAAACCTTTCGGCTTGCCCAAGCCCTTTGGCCGGTCTTTATCCCAAACCTCTTTTTTCTTTTCCATTACTTGCCGTAACCCTTGCCTTTTTTCTTACCCATTCTTTTTCACCTTTCCCGCCTCTTGCATTGCAATAGCGATAGCTTGCTTCAATGGCCTGCCTTCGCGCCGCAGCATAGATATATTTTTGCTGACGGCTTTCTTGGATTTGCCTTTAGCCAGCGGCACTAGGCTGACCCAAGCGTGTCTTGATTTTCACCGCGTCCAGCGCCGCCGCCACCTAAACGGCTGGCATAAAGCAAACCGCGCTGACCTACTCTGCCGCCGCGTTTCTTTCTTGCTGCGGCTGCGCCAGTTTGCGCCTTTGTTTGCTCAGGATCAGTCGGTTTGTCTTGCGGATCACGACCAGCCTCTAGCTCTGCGCCAGCTTTGACCATAGTTTGAGCAAATTTATTTTCTTTTATGATGCCTGTTGATTTGGCGAGCTTTGTAAACATTTTTTTTGCTGAACCCATAATTATGTTCCTAATGTTGATTGATCTTCGGCTGTACCGCCGCGAATGCTTGACAACAACATACGGCTGCCGCCCATACGACGTGCGCGTTGACGCGCCGCAAGCTGCTTTGCCTGCAATTGCTCTTGTGCCTCAAGGCGTTCCTCTTGCCGTTTCTGTGCGGCAGTCACTTCTGGCGCGACTTGCTCCGGCGTAGGCATCGCTGGCATTTTAGGTTTGAAAAGATTGCTCATTCGTAAATCCTTGCGAACATCATGTGATCTATACCGCCCGCACCATATTTGCGCATGACGCCTTCTGGCGTGAATTTTAACATCTTTGCCCAGCGCATCGCAAGCTCGTTTTCCACGTCGACAGTGATTTGCAATCTTTTTAATTTATGTTCTATAGCAATCTTATTGAAATATCTAATAGCTGCCCTAGTTACTGTCACAGATATATTGGGAAATTCTATAGATGTTATCATCCAAGCCTCGGAGACGCCCGGCCACATATTATTGCAACCCAAGCAGGCGATGATCTTGCCGCGCCACAGAGCCGTAATTGCGCCGCCCTCGGCTTGAAACGCCTTTAGCATATCCTGATAATTCGGAATATTGTCAAACGCCCGCTTGTCAAACTCGCGCAAATCCATCGCGTAGGGGTGCGCCCAGTGAAACGGCACGATCTGAACCTGACGATTGTTCGTTATTTCGCGCTGCCACATCAGAATATGCTAAAATCCATATTGGCTGTGGCCTGCCTGAACTGCTTGCTGAACTGGCTGTTGCGCGTGATGTTCCGCACCTCGCCAGCGCCAAGCATCAAATAGCCAAACGCATCGCCGACGTGCGAGTGCTGGTTTTTATTCGGCACATCGCGGAACCTCTCTTGTCCAGACCCGACGGCCATACGCTTGAAATGATACCCGCCAGCCAGCGACTTACGCACCTTGGCGCAAGAGCGATTAACCAAAAGCCCCGGCTTGCCGTCGATCAGCCTATTCATCGGCATAGCCCCAGCCTCGCGTCGCACCATAAAGTCGTTGGTGCTGGTCGGCCTAGCGTGAAGCCCCATCGTGCGCAAATGCTCAAACGCCGTGACCTCAAATATCTCGTCACGCTTGACGCCCGCCGGATCACCCCAGATCAGCACGTCGGATTTCGGAAAGTGCTGCTGTATGTCAGCCAGCAAGTGATGGCAAAACCTTTCCAAGCCCATATCAAACGCAACAAGCTCATGCACGACGTGCCACCGCCCGTTTTGCATCTTCTGCCCAAAGACAGCCGCAGGGGTCAAACCAAAGTCAAGCCCGATATGCACCGGCCAGCCTTCCTCAATGCGCACGTCAGCCGACATCAGGCTATCAGAAAACTCATGCCAGACAGGCTTGCCGTCTTGCACAAACACATACTGCGCCCCAGCGTAGCATTGTATCCAGTCAATGCTCTTACCGGCTAACTGCTGCTCGTAATAGCCGGGCGGCAGATTATTCGTATTCTCGGCCTTCGGGTTATTGATCCAATATTTATCAGCCGCAAATATTGCGTTCTCATGTTCTTTCGTACCCTCAACCACACCGCCGGGCTGCTTGTAAAATTTCCAAGGATATTTTCCGCGAATGGGGTTCTTCTCAGCTAACTGGTGCCACCAGTGATCGCTATCCATTGGGTTTGTACTCATCCACACGCCGCGCCAAGTGCAGCCCGCATTCGCCCGCGTCGGGTAACGACCGACACGCGACGTCAACCCATCAACCACCGCTTTCGGGAGTTCACGAGCCTCGTCAATAAAGCCGCCGGTCAATTCAAGCGACAACAGCTTTCGCACATCACGCGGTTGATCCAACGCCAAAAAGATCACCTCACAATCAAGCCCAGCCGCGCCATCGCGCGGCGGCAGCTTGATGTGATGGGTGATCGGCGGCGACCAGCGCATCGGCCCCCAAACATTCTCAGGGAATAACTCTTGCCACGTCTTAATCGTGGTCGTGCGTAACTCTGGGTAGCTGTTCCTGATAACTGCAAATCGAGTATATCTGATCCCATCGATCGGCGACGGTTCCTGTTTCACCGCTCTCAACATCACTTCCGCTAAGGAACCGAATGTCTTGCCAGAGCCGACTGGCCCCATCAGACCACGCACAAAGCTGTCGTCGTTTAAAAAATCCCATACCGTCGGGCTTTCAGAAAAATCCAAATTCAGACCCGCAAGCGCGTCAGTGGTAGGCTCTTTCCTACGCCGGGGTGATCTGTCGGTTGCTCTTGATGATCGCGCCATTCTACGCCTCTGGGTCAAAAATAATAGTCATATTATCATTAAAATCGTCGCTCTCTAACTCAAGCATAGGCCCGCCGCACTCAGTGCAAACAATAGCCTCGCCGCCATCATACACCCGACCCCTAGTCAGCCGGGAGCAATAGCCGCACAATATATCTCGCTTAAAAAACCTAACGCTGAAATATTCCTTCAGGTCGATTACATCAGCCATCGCCGTCAATCTCCACAATCTTAGTCGTTGGCCCAGTAATGTTGATGCCAATCATACTAGGTTTCTGGCTGTCACTGTTAGGCTCTAACAACCCGCGATGCTTCGCCAATAGCCTCAAGGCAGACAATTTATCGTGCATCTCAACCTCAATCGTATTGCCAAACTGATTGGGCGTGACCTTGACCTTCTTAATCGAGCGCTTCGCCCGCTCCGACAACTGATCGCTGGGCGTCAGCGTTACCCGCCCCATATCATCCCACTGGATAACGTCAGTCGCCTCACCGGCTCCAATCGCCTCTAACTCTTGCACCACAGCCTCGCGGCGACCCTCATCGTCAGCCGCAAGCGCCGCCCGCTGCTGCCTAATCGTTAGCTTGTCTGACACTCAAACACTCCGATCCTGTTGCGGCATAACCGGCTATATCAACCCAGCTATCCTGATGTTCTGGCGTCGCAGCCAGCCTAGCCAGCTTCACGCCGACCATCATCATAGCGACCTGCTCCGGCTCAATCTGTATGCCAAGCAGTGCCGTCCATATAACGGCGATACGTTCGTGATTTTCCCATATGCTGCCGTAATCCTCGCCACGGTCGGCGACAGTGGCCTTGGCGGCGTCGAGTAACTCATATCTGTTCATTTTTTTATAAATCCTGTGATGATATGATGCTTTGAATTTCTGCTGTTGCCATAGCTATCTTTTGCACAAGCATACCCTGTTCTGCACAAAAGCTGGGGCCAGCCCTGTCATTTATCACAGCATGACAAGTGTTCTTAAAATCTTTTTTAATAGATGCGTATAAAAGATCCAATTCGTGCCTGTTTAATTCCAAACTTAGCGTTACATTGTCTGCGTCAACATCAACCAATTTTACTTTTCCAAATTTGTAGCTCATTCGCTTTCTCCCTTTACGTCAATAATTTTCAAATTGCAGCCAGTGCATTTATATTCGCGCTTATGCTTATCATCGCGCCGTAACTCGATCAAGCTGCGACAGCGCGGACATTGGCTGTTCGCCAGCTTACGCTCAAATGATCCATCGCCCTCATATATCATCGGCCTCTCCCGTTCCCCCACAAGAATAGCACGATGTCCATTGGACGCAACCATAGCCGTCCGGCTCGCGGATGAAGCCGTTGTCGCAGTCGGTGCAGCGTTTTGGGCGAAAATTTTGTGTGGCACCCCCTATCGATAGATGGGAGGGGCGGGGGGCAAGGGGTCGATTTTCCTGTGTGGTGGGTGTGTCGCCGCCCGCGCCGTACACCGACAAACCAACGTTTGCTGCCGTGTACTTCATAGCCCCATCCCCACTGCCACATCATAAAGCGATGGCACACCAGCCCGGCGCTCGATGGCTCTGTCACAGGTGTTGAGCGTTGCAGCCTCGACATCATCAGCGGTGAAGCCAGCATTAGCCAGCCGCCTCGCGTGTGCTATCTCATTATCGTACAGCCTGACCTGACCTGTCGCCCGCATAACGGCGCGGATGTAGGCGTTTGCTAACGGTCTGGCGGCGCTGTCGTCGTGCGTGTGAGAGTGTGATTGTAAATCCCCCAGACCCCCTATTTCTTTTACGTCGTCGTCGCCCTGATCCTCGCGCAACTGTAACGGCTTGGCACTGTCTACCTCTTCATATGTTGGCAACGCTTCATCTCCATCCCATAACACTTGATACCTATTGCTCTTCCAGCCTGTCGCTGTCTCTTGGTAGTCCTTCGGCTGCAACTGCCTGACGTACCGCTTGCGCTTCAATACCTTCATAGCATTGTGAATGCTCTGGCGCGATGCAAGCCCTGTCACAGCGCATAACGTCTCCATACTAGGCCAACACACACCAGCCGCGTTAGTGTGGATGCACAGCGCCCCTAGCACCCGCAGCTCGCGTTCCTTTAGCTCACGATCATTGATGGCTCGCGATGGCATCACTGACCATTTTCTAGAAAGGGATTTCATCATTCAATTCCTTTTCAAGTTTCGTTTTTACCTTTTCAACAGTAGCACCGGGGAACACAGCCTTGACAGCATCAACTGTCTTGCTCTCATCCCACGTTGCCAGCAACCTGCCGATCTCGTCAACGCTGTAAACCACCATCTCGCGGTTGTCGCGCTTGACGCGGCTCACCTCGTAATCATTTGGCACGATAGCCAACACACGGCCATCGGGCATCTTGCCCTCAATCCACTCGCCCTTTAGCGGCTGCACACCAGCAGCGATTGCCGCCTGCTCAAGCGCTGCCACCCCGCGCAATGTCACGTCAACCTGATGCTCGACATCTTCCATCCTATCTATCGCAGCATTGAGCTTATCCATCTGAGCCTCAAAGCGATCTCTCAGATTACCGCCCACTACCCAGATCAAGCGATCCACCCCCCACTTGCGTTCAACCTCACTGACGCGATCATCATACCGATGCAGCGCATCCTGTTGTCGCCTCATCGCACCCTGACTAGGCGCATAGTGTTGCTTGCTTGGTTTTCTAACTCTTGCCATTACCTATTCCCCTATGCCGAGGACTATGAGAAAGAGATCCCCTATAGTGGGGATCTCATCTCCGTCATATCCTGTCATCAGTCCGATCACTATGAGATTGCTATGAGATTTAACCTTTCTCATCTCACATTCTCCCCTAACTCTTTGTTAATCCACACTTTCCCCCCATCAATAATCACAACGCCCTTCAATTGCAGTGCCGCACGGTCATCTGAGCGCTTTCTGGACGTGAAATCGTCGCATTTTTGCTTGTGCAAATCCTTCCAGCGATCCAACGACATCTGCTGCACACCGGCATCAATGAGGCCATTCTGCAACGCTTGAAACGCCAGCAATTGACCCGGCGTCAGCTTCGCACCGCGTTTCTTGTCGGCCATTTCGACTGGCAATAGCACCGCGCTGCTGTCGTCAATGAGAGCCACCGGCGTTAGCTCATACTGCTCATCGGCTATTGGCTCTGCATCTTTTTGCTTTTGCATCTTCAGTGTTACCCGGCCTTCGCTGCTCGACAGTTCCAGCACAGTATCGCTCAGACCTTGCAGGGAACTACTGCCTCTCATCCCCCTCGCAGCGTCCTTGCCAGAGTGATGCACGGCTAGGACGGCGCAGTCAGCGTGGCGCTGTATAACGCCGCACATCTCACCAAACTGCCCCATAGCCGTCGCATCATTCTCATCTGAGCCGGTGCTGGCTAGTGTCCGAGCCACTGTGTCAATCACAATCAGGCTAAACTCTTGCTTGAAATTGTCGATAGTGCGTATCAGCTTGTCGAGTTCTTGCTGGTCAAGCAGCTTGACAGCCATTGGCAAGACGTAGAACGGCGCGTCGCCATAACGGTCATAGTGTGCCTGCCACGCCTTGATGCGCTTACCAAGGCCACCAACGCCTTCTGCTGCAAGGTAAAGCACCGCATTCTGCTTTGTTTGCCTGCCGTGCCACTCTCGCCCATAGGCAACAGACAGCGCCCAATCAATTGACATGAACGACTTACCAATGCCCGGCGCACCGTACAATACAGCAAAGCCGTGGCGCGTTAGGATGCCATCCAGCAGCCACTCAACCGGCGGCATATTTTTGAGGTAATCAAGGTTGTACGTCTCAAACACGTCAGGCTTCGGCTCTGGCGCTGTCTCGACCACCGGCGTTTGCTTGGCTAAGGCCAGCAACGCCGCCTTGTCACCGCCAGCTTGCAGCCAATCAGCTACGTCGCCCTTTGGCGGCAGGTTCGGCAGGTCGAGGCGCTTGATCTTGCCCACCGTGCCGTACAGCGCAGCAATCACTGTGTCTGCGTGAGCCTGACCAGCCTCATCGTTATCGGGCAGCACTACGACGTTTCTGCCCTCGAAATACTGTGCAAGCTCCGGCTTCCAATTCTTTGAGCCGCCGCTGTTTGTCGTGGCGATCAGGCCAAGCTCGATCAAAGCATCAGCGCATTTCTCGCCCTCGACGATAAACACCGGCGCTTGTGGGTTGGTGATTATTGCCGGAAGATTATACGGCAGGGCTTCAATGTCTTTGATGCTATTGATCCAGCCACCCCGGTCATCTGGGCGCCGCTGCCTAAACGTCTTTGGGTTGTCAAAGCGCAACACCTGATAGGCCAATACGCCGTCAGCATTATAATAATCGTAAGAACGTGCGAGGCTCGGCACGACTGGCAGCGCTTTTTGCTGCTGCCTGCTGATGCCAAACTTGCGCTCAAGCACGTCGGGGATGTTGCCATTAATGCTTGCTGGCTCGTTTGCCTTCACCAAGGCCACCACGCCACCGCTTTCGCCGGTTTCAAAATCTGTCCAAACCCCCTTGCGCAGGCAAACCGACTTGCTGCCATTGTTTCCAAAGCGCAGTTCTGTGCCTTTCGACAGGCGTGGGTTCGGCTCACCCCAATAGTGCCGAGCCACCTGTTCTATGTATGCTGCTATGTTTGTCATCTCATTACCCCAATCCCTTGCCCCTTTGAAAGCGTGACCGGCGACGGTCAAGGGAGGAACCCGCCGCCGGTCACTACCGCCGCTTAAAACAAATCAGCGCCCTCAACTACTGAAGGGGTTGCAGCAATCGGGGCTGCTACAGCGGCGGGTTCTGGGGCAGCTTCTGCCTTATCTAAGCCAGCCGGGCGATCAACCCAGCCAGCAATCGACCATTTAGGCGAGCGGAACGTCTGCGTTCCCTGAGCCTTAGTTTCAATCTGGATGCGATCAGAGCCGGTGATCTCAATCACTGGCACCTTGCCGGGGTTGTCGGCCTTACCAGCCAAGTAGGAATCGTGCAAATCATTCATCTGATTGCGCACGATCTTTGAGCTGCTGCTCATCTCGCGCAGGCCGATCTCTTTGTTGTACATCCTGATGCGGAAGCCTTCCTTATGCTCATCAGAGGGCTTGACCGGCATTGGCTCGCCAACCTTGACGAAGCGAAAGTCTGGGCCAGTCGTTGTGAAGGCGATAAACCCAACCTCGATTGCGTCCATATCCATCACCACCTTAAAAGGCAAATCCATTTCGGTTTCGCTCTTTTCCCAGTGGCCGTCTGCCCCCTGATGCCGGTCTTGGCGCACGAATGAGCCATCCTTTGCACTGAATTTCATTATTGGCAGGAAATCCCCACCGCCTGATGATGTAGTCTCTGTAAAACCTAAAGCCATCGTTTTCTCCATTTAACTTTAGAACTACCGCACAACCGTTGCGGCTCGGATCGGGAAATAGGCGCAGATATCCGCGTCTTGGGCATCGCCTCTGTCGCTTCTGCCACCCTTCCCCAATGTATAATCGCCAGCGAAATCAAACCGGGCGATACAATCTTGATACACGTTCAACAGATACGCTGGCAAGCCTGTGTGCTGCGTCAGCGTCCTCGCTTGTATAACTTTCGACAGGCTAATCATCGCTGTGTCGTACTGCAACAGCCGCACATTGCGATGCTTCACCTCAATAAATGCCTTGGCCTCGTTGTCTTTGAACACCACAAAGTCGAGGCGATACTGTATTGGCAGCTTGTAGAAATCGTAACCGTGAGCCGCAAAGGCGTCGGCTAATGCCTGCTCTTTGCGTCTGTCGGCCTCGGTTTCATACATTGGCCTAGCCATTATGCGCCTCTTTAATTGCCCACAATATACGCGCCGCCACCTGCGGCACGATGCTATTGCCTAACTGTCTAATTCTGTGTACCCGACCGGATAACCCATCAACCACTCTACAAATTGAGGGTTCAGCTTCCCACCATTGTTGTCCTGAAATTTCGCCCCAAGACCGCGACCATTTTTGCCCACTTTCGCATCGTGTGCTTGTGGTGTCTCCCACCAACCGCTTTTTTCCATTAATGGAGCCATCTGATTTGCTGTCGCTGTCGGCGTGTGCAACAATCCAACATCTGTCTCGCCTGTGTGGTGCATCTGCGGCGACAGCCGGAATAATAAACGTCCTTGCGCTGTAACCTGTGGCTTCCAAGTCAGATAACACCGTGTCGATGCCCAGAGTGATGTGTCCAGCAACATTTTCTCCAATGACCCAAGTCGGTCTGACCTTTTTGATAACTGCAAGCATCGCTGGCCAGAGATGTCTGTAATCTTGATCGCCGCGTCTGACCCCGGAATAACTGAACGGCTGGCACGGGTATCCCCCGACAACGATGTCAACCAATCCTCTAAATCTATCTGCGTCATTTGCCAGCTCCCTCACATCATCAATAATTTCTGTATTCGGCCAATGCTTTCGCAAGACCTTCTGCGCGTGTTTATCATACTCGCAGAACGCAACTGTTTCATAGCCACCCACCAGCTTTTCGCCAGCGTAACTAAAGCCGCCAATGCCGCTGAATAGGTCGAGCATCCTAAGCATCAGCCAGATGCTCCCTGACAATCATCATCGCTGTCATTTGGTCGCACTCGACCGCGTAACGCCAATCATACTGCTCGGCTATGTCGCCTGTTGGCTCGAAGCCATCCATCCCGACGATAGCTGCGACTGGGAAGCGCCAGCGCCAAGGCAGGCGATCATAGCGATAGACCAGCAGGGGCAGCTTGCCACTCTCTGTAGCCAGAGCCGCAGCGCAAACCTGATCCCACCAGTTTGGGTCAATGCCATATCCGGCGCGTTTGCGTTTCACCTCAATGACAAAGGGAAAATCTGGGTCGCTGCAAATGATGTCGCCCAGATCAGACTGCCTGTATTGATTGATGTCGCGCTGAAACGTCAGGCCATTAGCGTCGCCGCCAAGCTCATCGGTTAGGATTGCGATGATCTCGCGTTCCCCGCCCATCCCCTTGTTTCTGCTATTAACCATCGCGGCGAGCCAAACTGCGCAGCGTTTGCGCGGCAACGTCGCTGTCACTTAGAGCCGCAATGCGCCGATCCAGCCCCTGCTCTAGCAGTTCATCTGCCAGCGCAGACATTGAGCGATGCGATGATATGTCAAGAACGAACCGCAGCTTATCAACTGTGTCGCTTCTGAGCCGTAACATTTGGTTTTTTATCCCAGCCATTTATATAACCTTTTCAATGGTTTGTGATTTTGTTCAATAAATATTGCCTATAACCCTTGTAACATAGTGTGATAAATATTAAATAGTTATTAGTCACTAGTAATCAAAGGGAGACGACAAATGGCTAAATTCACTACAGAGTATGTGTTTGACACTGCAACACACATCAACGGTATGACCAAGAATGAGATCGTGTGCTTTCACTTGTTTAACCCAAATGGTTTAGTTGCCAAGTTGCCCAGCTTTGATGATTTTTGTCACGGTGACGTTTTCTTCGCTGGTTGCGAAATGCTTTATGGTCGCAACGACAACTACCACGCTAAGTGGTTGCGTGATGTTTGCAATAAAGAGAAAAGCTACACCAAGTGGCAGCTTATGTACCACTTGTCAAAGCTGGCAGACGATGTTGACGCAGCTTGGACAGCAATCGCAGACAAAAAGGCGGCGGCATAATGACCCAGTACATCGCTTATTATCGTGTATCAACTCAGCGCCAAGGCCAATCGGGTCTTGGCCTTGAGGCGCAACGCGCAGCAGTCGCCGGTTACAACATCATCGGCGAGTACACCGAGGTGGAGAGCGGCAAGAAAGCCCAGCGCCCACAGCTTGCCGCCGCACTGGCTGAGGCCAAGCGCACTGGCGCGACGCTGCTGATTGCCAAGCTCGACCGCCTAGCGCGTAACGTCCACTTTATCACCGGGCTGCTTGAGGCTAACGTGCCAATCGTCTGCGCCGATATGCCAGAGGCCGACCGCACGTTCTTGCAGATGGCCGCTGTGTTCGCCGAGTGGGAAGGCCGCAAGATCAGCGAGCGCACCAAGGCCGCACTGGCTGCCGCCAAGGCTCGCGGCGTCAAGCTCGGCTCGCCCAACCCTGCCGCTGCTGGCCGTGCGTCAGCGGCCAAGCGCGTTGCGCGTACTAACGTCGTTGCCAAGCAGGCAATGCCTATCGTCTCGGTGCTGCGTGAGGCTGGTGCCTCACTACGCACCATCGCCGCCAAGCTCAATGAAGCTGGCATTCCAACAGCATTGGGCGGGCAATGGTACGCCAGCACTGTGCGCAATCTAATGGGAGCAAACTAATGGTTAAAGACACTATCGGAATGTTGTTTGTGACGGCGTTTGCCATCACGTTTTTTACTAACTTCATCACCACCGAATACAACGTGTGGGCTTTGATGGTTAAGCTAGGGGGTGCGGGGTGATGCAGATTATCAGGCGCAAAGACGCAATAGCGCAGGGGTTGGTGCGGTACTTTACCGGCAAGCCTTGCAAGTACGGTCATGTTGTTGAGAGGCACACAGTTGATGCACAGTGTTTGGAGTGCGGCAAAGCAAAAACTAAAAGAATGCGGGTAAAGCACAGAGACAAGCGCCTCGCATATGAAGCTGAATATAGGAAAAACAACCCTGACTTGGTTTCACAGCGCGCCGCTAATTGGAGAAAAAACAATCCTGATGTGGTCAAAGCATACTCAAAAAAATATTATCGGGAAAACTTGCAGGCTTGCACAGAGCGAGCCAATAAATGGAAGGAACAAAATCACGATTATGTTTTGCAAAGGCGCAAAGAATACTATCAAAACAATTTGCAAAAATGCAGAGCATTATCAAAAAGATGGAAAGACAACAATAGGGAAAGGATCAGCCTTTATAATGCTATGAAACGCCCGGAACGTGATGAGCGGCTCAAAACAGCTACACCCGAATGGGTTGATCAAAGCTGTATTGCCATTAAGTACAAAGAGCGCGACTGTATGAGCCGAGTAACCGGCTTGGCGTATCACGTTGATCATGTCGTGCCACTGAAAGGCAAAAACATTTGCGGCCTTCATGTGCCGTGGAACTTGCGGGTGATCCTTGCAAGAGACAATTTAGCAAAACACAACAAATGGGAGACAGTATAATGGTCGGAAAACTTACACCGGATAATCAGTTGAGCGTCAGCCGGTTGCCTGCATTGCTTAACGCATCACCGTGGCAAACGCAGAATGAACTGCTTGAGGAAATGATCAGCATTGACGAGGGCAACCCACCAAAGCAAATACCTCAGAACGAACCAATGGAGCTTGGCGATTTCTTTGAGCCAATGATATTGCGAAAGGCTGCCGAGCGCTTGGGCTTGACTAATGTTGAGACTGACATCACCGTGCCATACCAGCACGACCACCTGCCGCTGGCGGCCAGCCTTGATGGCACTGGCGTTGGCAAAGGCTCAGTCATAGCCAACTGGGATAAAGGTATTTATGTGCCTCAAGGCGGGGCGATTGACATTGAGGGCATTGGCCTCATTGAAGCCAAACTAACGTCAGCCCGGCCAGAGGAAATACCAGCGACACACCGTGGCAGATACCAGTTACAAGGTCAGATGATGTGTACTGGATACAAGTGGGGCTGCATTGCCGTGCTGTATCAAAGTACAACCCTGCGTCTGTTTGTCTATCGGGCTGATGAGGCAATACAAAACCGCATTAGAGAGGCGGTTATTGATTTTGAAAATCGCCGAAAAAATATGGACAAGTACCCGGTCGTGTCACCCGCTGATGGGGTGGCGGCATATGGCAGGGTCGACGCAGACGCGCCACCGCTAGAGCTAGAAGGCGACGACGCAATGTGGGTTGACCATTTGATGACGGCCAAGGCCAACAAGGCGATGGCAGAGCGTGAGATCGACATTGCCACGGCAGCTATTATGGACAAGATGGGCAGCCACGACACGGCCTTTGCGTCAGTGGGCAATCGCCGGGTGCAAGTTAAGTGGCCTACGCGCAAGATGCGGGCGCAGCCTGAGAAGGTCGTGCCTGCCAAGCCTGAGACTGTCATGCGGCAGAAAACCCTAACGCTAAAGGAGATTGACTGATGGCTAAACAGAACGGCCCAAGGCGCAAGGAAAGCTCGTGGAAGCCTGTTGTGGACGCGGTGGCTGCTTACCACCGCCACAACGGCTACGGCCCGACAGTAAGCGAAATAGCCTATGTTGTGGGGCGATCAAGAACCGCCGTCAGGTTTCAGTTAGACAAACTGATAGAGGATGGCATAATAACGCACACGCCCGGCAAGATCAGAACGATCAGAGTGGTTGAGTAAAGGGGCTTTCGCCCCTTTATTTTGTTAGACCTTTGACTTTCTCAAAGCTGCGCAAACCGCCAAGGCCAAGCATACCCATCAGGACAGTCAGCAGGCTCGACATATCAAACTGCGGCAGGTCAGGCAAAGGCACACCAGCATAGGCACTGCCAAAGATGATAAACGGCGCTAGTACAAAGTGCCAAGCCAAGGCAACGCCGCACGTCCAGCCAACGAAAGGACGCCAACCCGCCACAAAAATACTGCGGTGTTGCGCTTCGGCTTTGTTGATTTCTAGCTGACCCTTGGCAAGTTCTTGCGCGTGGTTCTGTGCCATTGTGGCAACCTCATGCGCGAGCCTTGCCTTCTGATCCTTGTCCTCAATGAACTTATCCAGCAGGCCGGTGACTGGCCCTATCAATGCTTGTATCATTTCTTTGTCTCCGAGTTTAGAAACACGGCCAGTGATCCTGTCATTGCACCAGTGACCACACTAATCAGGCTGGCCTGTTGTGTCGATAGGTCTGGCTGGGATAGCGCCCACTCAATGCAACGCACATAAACCACCGTCATCGTAAAGATCATCAAGCGCGGAATGATCTTGTATTCTAACAGCGCCTTGCTCATCCCCAATACGCCTTTGGTTTGTTTCTTTTGTTGATGCGTTTCTTGTGTACGCCGGGACGGCGAACCCGCTTCCGTTCGAGACGTACATTTTCAATCTTCTTTGCCATCTGCTAAAGCCCTCATCCTTTTAACCAAACGCTCCGAGCGATTGGGCAGTTGACGCGCCCACTTGCTGTCGAGCATCTCCAGCGCAGCCCCAGCCCAATCCCTGTCATTGACGCACTGACGCATAGCTTTAAAAAGCCGCATCCTTGGCAAGCCCATATTAAACATCATGTTAGCGATGATGCGCTGTGCCTCTTCGGGCAAGTCGCTGAAATCCTCATATAGCCTGTGACAATCCTCGCGCACAATGGCGATGTCCAGATCAAATAGCTGCTTCATCCGGCGCTCAGTAATCGTGTAGCCCTCTGGCTTGCCGTGTTCTGTGTCGCCCTCAATGATGCGATGCCCGACGCCAACAGTAAGATAGCCAGCCGTGCATTTGTAAATGTCGAGCCTCATACCCTCATCAGCAATTAGCTCATCGCGTAGCTTTTCGATATCCATTAGCGCCTCATCTCCAAAACGTGATTAACCGCTTTAGCCCAGCTATCAATCTCCGCTTCAAGTGTAAACCGCGTCGGGGACACGCGCATAGATCGTTGGCAGATTGGGTGCGACATGAACAAGCACCGGCGGGCATTGGGGGAAACAAGGCACAGAACATCGTAATCACTCGGCTTTGGTAAATGTTTTGTTTTGCAACCGTGACCCAATTGGAAATGGTGACGCGGAGATCGACCATCTTTATTGCCCAATAAATTCGCAGTCTTTGCCTGCACTCTGATAAAGTCATGCGTCCCATTCCACGCCACCAAATCTACTCGGTCTTGCTGTGCCATAGAGACGCGCCAGCCAAGGCCTAATATTGCGGCAGCGGCGATGTATTCGCCAATCAGCCCGGTTGTTGTTTCGCTCATGTAAGGCCGATAGCTTTCGCCGTTGACACCATTATTGTTACAAACAAACCTACCACAACTAGCACCAACAAGAAAATAGCCAGACCTATTTTTACGTTTTCAATGGCCTCATCATGCGCGATGGCCGCAGCCTTGGCCGCCGCAAGGCGAGCCTCTTTCTGCTCGCGCAAAGCCTGATTGTGGTGGTTGATAATCTCTTGCCACGTCGACGGCTGATCCGCTGGTTTAGGCCAGCGCATATTGATCATCGTTGCGATTTGCTGCATCTCTTCGTTGAGCCGCTTCGCCTCAAGCACTGCGTCGATACTGCCCTTAAAGCTAACGTCGCCAACCCCGGCTTGCTTGTTTCGTTCCTCGTTCAGTTTCTTTTGCGCCGAGAACAGTGTGCCGATCTGCTCGCCAAGATCAGCCACAGATTGCACATCATTAACCCGCGCCTTGATAAAGGCTATGGCATTTGAGGCGGCGGTTACTGCCGCTATGGCTGTGGTAATAGGCTCCATTAGGACAACATTCCTTTCCGCAGCGGCAGGCACTTGTAAGATTTGGCGATTAGGTCGCCCGGCAGTTCGCCAATGTCCTGTGCCATCTCATGCACTCGCTCAACGCAAGCCTCATAGGACGGCCAAGGGCCGCGAAAGTCATGTAGCTCAATGCAATTTTGTGGAGCGCTTAAAGAGCAGGCCAATACAATAGCCTTAAACATCGTCCTGTCGACCAGTCAACCGCTTCACGGTCTCGGTCTCCCAGATACGCAGCAACCACCAACACAACGCGACCAGCGCAGTAATCTCAGGCAACGCCTCAAAGAACGCGCCTATCGTAATACCGCCGAAAGCTAGGTCAGCCGTTGTCTTGGTTTCTTCGGTCATAGGTCACCTATGCGTAAGGGCTGTCACCACAAGCTGCAGGCCAAGCAGCCTTTAACTCAGCAATAGTTGTTGCACTGTCACCGGCAGTCGGTGCGTCACGCAAGATTTGCTTTGTTGCTACGATTGCTGTGGTGTCTGCGCTTGTTTCCAGTGCCTTCATATAGTCTGTGTCCAATGCCTCAAGCAAAGGCTTGCGGGCTTCACGGATTTTGTCAGCAAAGATTTCCTTTGCCTTGGTCAAGTCCTCGCTAATCACGTTGCCTGACAATACCCAAGCACCGCGAAAGTCACGGTTAGCCGGAACGGTTGCAGTTGAAGCGTCAATCTGATTACCGTCCTTATCTACGATGTAAGTTGTAACAGCCATTATAATCTCCTAAGCGGCTAAGTTTAGTTTATCAGATATGCGCCAAGAATTGCGCCATTCTCTAGTCTGCGGTAATTGTTCCTTGCGGCATATTACCATCTTCGGCTTGTTGCCGGTATCCCAATTCTGCCAAACGTGTTGTGGCACATCCTTCTGAATTAGGTATTCGATTGCTTCTTCTTCAGTCATCGCTGGCATTGGTTCAGTCTCATGCAGCAAGTAACCACGAGTGTGCTTCTTAAAGTCAGGCTGCGCCTCGTCCTTTGCCAGTTCCCAGTAGACCCACACCGGAGGGAGAATGTTTCCGGCAAGCGCACAGGCCATCCAGTTAGGGTCAGGCACAAGTATCTTAGCGCACTCATCAACGCTGTCTTCATAGACAACCCGATAGTCTGACTGCACACCCTCTAGGTTTTCCTTTGCCCAGCATAGGCGGTCAAACAGGTGAGTGCCTTTGAAATCAGGTGTGTTCATCAGGCAAGGTCTCCCATAATCATACTGGTAACAACACTTAAATCCGCAACGGCTGGGGTGTCATATCCTGTCCCCAAACCAGTATTGGACGTTGTTGGAAGACCGTATGCGGTGCCTAACCAGCACTCAAAATAACTTCCACTATCTCCCCCGCTACTAGCAATAGCGTATCCAGCACTTTGCATATTGCTAGAGTAAGAAACGGTGTAGTTTCCTCCAGCATTATCTACCAATCCACTCACATTCAGCGAATCACGAGAAGCAATAGTCCCAGTACCATTAAAATTCACCCAAGCCTTCGCACTACCATTCACAACATAGTTCGTAGCGATTGACCCTGCGGTGCTGTGTTCCAGCGTATCTGCTATAATTTTTCCAGCCATTATGCGAGGTCTCCTAAAACCATAAACTGCGCTTCTGAAACATCCGCAACAGAACCTGTGCTTCCCACACGATAAAATGTATCTACATATGCTACATTCATTTCGTTGCCGGAACATACGCTAGTGCTTGCGTTGCCAGCAAAACCAGCGGCTGCGTAGTCATTGTTTGCCATATTGTTTGTGTAGTTTGGGCGGTAATTTCCTGTGCCAACATCCGTAAGACTGGCGTAGTTTAGGCTGTTAGTAATGGATGTTCCTGCATTGTGCTGTATCCAAGCCTTCGCCAGACCCTGCTGCAACTGCATAGTCGCCGCACCGCCTTCACTTGTCACTGTGATGTCACCAGCGGAGGTCTTGCCAGTGAGGGTGTCTACTTTTATCTCACTCATGCTAGGTCTCCGTGTGATGTAGAACAAGTATAGTTATAATCTTGTGCGCCAGACCCTCCTGACCCCGAATATATAGAAACCATCTCTGCGCTACTTGTTAATAAATCTGCTTTATTGTGAGGTTGGTTTACATACGCATATGCACTATTATCCCCACTAAAACCTGAAACACCACCTGATGTATATCCCGCTGCTGCCGCAAAACTATTAACAAAGTTATAACGATGAATTCCGTTTGAAATATCTGTTATACTTGTTGTGTTAATACTGTCCACAACACCTAAAGTAGTGCCATCATAAGCAATATAATGCTTCGCCGCACTCTGCTTAGTCAGCGTGACAGGACTGGTGCCATCGCTGGCAACTAAGGTGTCTACTTTTACTGTACTCATATCACACCACCGTCCAAGTTTCGCCTGTGCCGACTGTAACAGTCACACCGCTGGCTATAGTGATTGGCCCTGCCGACATAGCGTTTGTGTTGTCTGAAATTGTATAATCAGCGTTTACGCTTTGTGCGTTCTGATAAATTGGCACATTGCCGTCAAGTGTCAAAGGCTCCCTAACATTGAGAGTATTTAAGACAATATCCCTGCCAATATACTGCATCAGGCTATCTCCATAATACTCAATGTCGCGTCAATCTTAGCAGATGTGCCACAGTCAATCTTAACAATGTCGCCAGTCTGCAAGATATATTTGTTGCCGCTCATTAACTCTAATGATGCGCCAGCTAAGATAGGAACGTCTTTGATAACGCTGACTGTCTCGTTGGTTTCAACATCAACGGTTGTAGACACAATTTGCACTGTGGCTGTAACTGATGTTGTGTCGATGTTTGCCAGTGTCAGGCCAATGATAACCGTGGTTGTCGCAGCCGGAACTGTATAAAGCGTGTCAGGCGTACCAGCACTGGCTGGCATAGCCCCATTAGTCTTGAGTTTGAAGGTGTTAGCCATTTTACTATCCTAGTGCTATTGCCAATGCTGTGGCAGTATCAGCCGCCACGCTCTCAATCAACGCAGTCTGCGCCGCCGAAATATTTACAAACAAATCATAGTTTGCGCTGTTTATGTTTGTGCTTAATGGCAGCGAACCGCTTGATGTGTGTATGGTATTAACGCGGTAAATGTCTTGATTAGTTGTATCAACCACCAAGTCGCCAGCCGCATAGTCAACGCCCGCCGCCCAATTGCCTCTGAAATCGCCAGCCGTAGTTGTGGCGATTGGGTTGCCGTCGCTGTCAAACGCTAGAAACTTTAGCGCCCGGTCAGCCTTGGCTGGCAGGGTCATGTCAACAACGCCGCCATCCTCAACTAGTGCAGGGTCATAGACCGGGGCGCGTAGGCCGCGTTTGTTTTCCTCTGCCACTTGCTGATCAAAGATTGTCAGCGCGTCAAGCTGCTCGTTGAGGCTCGACGCCAGCAAGTCACCGGCTGTCACAAAGTCTGTGACGCGCTCAATGTCACGCGCCCCAACAATAACAATCTGATCTGAGGCTGTCGGCGTTGACGGTACGCTGCTGCCAGTGACAATGTTGACGCTGCCAGTGCCGTTGGCGTTGATCGTCACAGTGTAATCTGTGGTGATCGTCAGGCTGGTCGCGTTAAAGTAAACGGCCAAATCGTTTTGATCTAAAATCTCAAACGAAAACGCATACGGCCCCAGCCCGGCTGACCCGGTGAACACGACGCGGCGTGTAATTGCGTTAATATTGTAATCAGCCATTTTGGTGCCTCATATGATTGCTGAGATTATACATCATTTTATCATCCCTGATAAGGACGGTTTTTCTGCGTTATCTGGCGCTGTTAATTTGGGGAAACGGCGCTTGTTTTTTTGCTTTGCCAGCTTTTCCGCAAATTCTGGAAATTCTATTTCTTCACCAAAAAGCCCATACTCTGACAAATCTTCTGGAACCAGAGCATATTCAAACAGGCGAGGGTCAGCTTCATTTTCAGACCTAGCGCCAAACATTCTGATCTGCGCAATCTTGCGATACTGGCCTACAATGTTATTGACCATTGAACGCATATCGCCAATAGCTAACTCTGTGCCAGAAAACTCAGCATCATCCATCATTTCATTCATTGCGGCGTTGATGTTTTCTTTCATCGTCATGCCATCAATGACAATCTCTTTTGCGTAAAGGGTCTTATACCGAGCCTCAATCTCTGGCGGTATTTTGATGCCGTCAAATTTTCTTTGTGCCGGTGGGATTGCGTGATGGATTGCGTCGAGAAACTCTTTGGTTTCATCATGTTCACCAAACGTCATAGACAATGGCTGCCAAGCTGGCGCATTTGTCATGCCAATAGGGTCGCCATAATCATCTAGCTTGATAGGCACATCCTTTGAATATACTGGAATGCGTGAGCGCCACCTGTTGTAAGCCTCACCCAAACCAACAAGGGCATCAGGGAAATCCTCGCCGACGCCAACATTGCTAACAGCCGGGTCTATTGCACGTTCAATGCGTGACGTTAGTGTGCTGTTTGTAAAGCCAAGGACAGGCGTTCCAGAAATAAGGAAGCTGCCATATTGCTGCGAGATTTGATTAAACATAGCAACAAGCCTATCGCCGCCATCAGTCTGACGCTGGTTGGCAATTCGCATTATCTTTGCAAAGGTTTGCATCGCCGGTATTGATGTTGAATATTCAGCCATAGCAGCAACACTTGCATCAAACACAGCTTGCCCATATGACCCATCTTCATCGTACTCGTGATAGCGCATAGCGTCAGCATATGCAGCGCCCAAAAGCAGCGGCATATTTGCAGGCTCAAGGCGCTTCATAGAAATATAGATATTGCCTTCAAAGTCTTGGCCTGTGCCTTCTGTCACGTTTTCAGCGCCGAGAATGTCACGCAATTGCTGCACGTTCTGAGATGTAATTTGATCCTTGCCAATAACAAAAGAGAATGGCTGCCAGCCGCGTGACTGCAAAGCCCGGCGCTGGTCTGTGTCAGCCGGGCCTGCGCCTGTTGTGGTGCCGTCACCAGCCATAAGATAGCCAGCGTAAAGCATACTGCCGCCAAGAGTTAATCGGCTGATAGCAAGGTCTTTGCCTCTGCCACCCTTTTGCATTTCGCTATAAAAGCGCGGCGACACAAACGCAAGTGGGCCAGCTCTTGCGCTGCTTTCAATTGCAATGTTTGTTAGCGTCTTTGAGAACGGCACCAATGGCTTTACATACCATTTATTCATCAGCTTTGATGCACCAGAATAAATGCCGGAGAATGGTGCCTCTCTATTTAAATCATCTTGCAGCGTGACTTGTTTGCGCCACGCATTGATGCTCATCTCAATATCTGCCGGGCGCTCTGTCAGCAATTTTTGCACAGCACGTTGTGCAATTGACATAGCCTGCGCCGCTGCTGTCTTTGGCTCTGCCCCTGCGTCAATCATTTCTTGTAATGTTGTGTCGTAAATTCTGCCGCCTAGCCGTGCAGCCTCTTCGTGCAATTGCATACGTTGCGCCGTGCCAGCAAAAAACTCATCGGCAGCGCCCAGTGCGCGAAACGGCACAGAATAAACCAGACCCATACTGTTGAGAACTTTGCCAAGCACGTTGTCTGATAAATCAGGAAACTCTCGTATTTGTTTTGTAAACGGTATTTTGTAATTTGCGCCAGCCCAAAACTTTGTCGTCAGCGGGTCTGTCGGTGCGTCTTTGGCGGCACCACCCTCTAACAGTTTTGCGCCCATCATAGACCAGCCGTCAATCATACCATTTCTAAAACCTGACACCCGCGCATAAAGGTCAGCCCCATAATAACGATCTTGGTCTGTCTTATATCCAAATGTTTTTGCGAGGCGCTGGCGCAACATACCAATCGGCACAGACAAGGCGCGCTCAGGAACGTCCATAAATAAATTTAGCGCGTTACCGGCGGCATTATACATATGGGTCGTTGGGTCGTTCAGCATGACCGATTGAGCCATATAGACAATAGCCTCATAGGACTTGCGGCTGACGCTGTTTTTTAACAAAGCGTTTCTGGCTGCCGGGCTGTTGGTGTTGTTGTATGTTTCTGCCAACATCCGCAACTGATCATCGCCGCCAAGATTGTCAAGCGCATCACGAACCTCTTTAATGCTCAAGCTGTCGCCGCGATCACGCGCACCCTTAAACACGTTCATTGCTCTAGCAACGTCAGTCTTTGCGCCTGATAGTTGATCGAGGATCATATTGTGCTGCGCCATCGCCTCACGCAATTCCAGTTTCCCAACGTCATCTAATTCGCCGCGCCCGGCCATACGCATTAGATCATCAACCTTGCCTGCGCTAACGTCGTGCAAAACCATCAGGCCAGCCATACGCTGCGCAAGTTCATTGCCCCCAACGCTGCTGCTAATGTCTTGACCAGAAAACACCAAGTCCAAATTCTCTTTTGGAATGCCAGCGTTTTCTGCACGATCATAAATTTCTTTGATTGTCATTGGCTTTGACGCGGCAACCTCGCCAGCATCAGCAGCTTTGGCCGCTGCTTGCACTGTAGCCGCCAAGCCGTCATTGTCATAGAAGCGCGTATTCACTGGCCCTTTAACAAGGCCAGCGGCTTTTTGTGCCTTAGATGGTGAAGGCACCTCACGCGCTGCGCCTAGCTCTTGCTCTCTAGCTGCAAGCCGTGCGTCGACCTCGGCCTGATCAACAGGCGCGGGCTTTACTGGCTGTGGCTGTGGAACCTCTGCTTTTGGTATTTCAAATGACGGCTCAAACGGCGCATCAATAATGCTTTCCTTTAGCGTTGGAGTTCTTGTTATTTTGCTTTCCGGCGAAACACGCGCACCCTTGGCCGTTAGCGGCTCAAGGATGCCCTTGGTTGCTTTGCGCGAAATTGCTGACGTTACCCCTGCGACTTGAACAAGCTCTTCCTCTGGCACAGGCTGCGTAGTCGTTGGCCGCTCATCCAAGATGGATGGCTGCTCGTTCATGTCTTTAGGTATCGCCATTGTCTGCGCCTTCCTGTTTTGCTGCGCCTAACGCTGTGATAGCCACAGGCCCAACAATACCATATTTCTCTAATATCTTGATCGCTTTATCGTCAAAGATGACATAGTTTTGTTTTGCGGCCGCGTCACTAACGTTAGAACCTCTGTATCCAGCGGCACGATATTTAATGCCGGGGATACCAGCGTCAGAAAGCCGTTTTGACAAATCCTTTGGCATAATACCGCGCTGGTTTTTAATGCTTTCAAACAAAGTACCAATGTCAGCCGTTTTTGCCACACCATATTCGGCATAGATAGGTTCTAAAACCTTTTCAAATTTTGGTTGTTCACGCAAAGATTTATCATAATCCAGCATATCTTCTGGCTTTGGCTCAAGGCCAACTTTGTACATTTTTCCTTTTTTAACCCCTAGTTCAGTAACTGTTGAGGTGGTTTCTATTGTAGATTTTGGCTCAATAAAGTGATTGTATATAGTCTTAAACCTACTTGGCGCTCCCTGACCACTAGGCGCTAAACTTTCTACAGCCGCGCTCATATCGCGCTTGCTACTAAGGCCTTGCCCCAATTGAGACAAAACTGTCGTAACATCGTCAGTTAATTCCTCTAAAGTTCCGGGGATGCCCATATCTTTAGCGCGTTGCGCAACATCTGCTATCTCTGCCCCAAACACATCTTGAATATCGCTTGTGTAAACGCTATCTAACGCTTTACCGTTGAATACGGGCATAGTCTCATTTAAGAGACTTATAATACTGCCGTCTCTAAACTCAAAAGTTTTAAGTGCGCCAGATTGCGTTGTTTCAACTGCATTGTCGTCTAGCGTTTGAATGTAAAAATCATAATCAGGGTCAGCAGAATTTATTTGTAATTGTTTAGTATCGCCAAACACACCTTTATTAAAGTTTATATCTAAAGCAAGTTCCCCAGCTATATTTTCTGGGGCATCCGGCACAGACTGCGGTATGCCATCTTGCCTTCTGCTTATGGTGTCCCGATAAAACTTAGCTATGTCCTCGCTATCGGTAAAATACAGCCCATAACCATAAGCCTGTGCGCCCTCACCAGTGCCAATCTTTTCTAAGCTAAATTGGTCAAAGTCTGCGCCAGAACCGTGAAACGCAATGATGCCCGGCTCGGTCTCAGTTGGCGGCACAGCGGTAACTGGGTTTTCTTTTGTTGGCCTAACCAACTTACCAGCCGCAGCCAACGCCGGATCAATCACTTCCATAGGATCAGCGCCAGACATAACGCGATCGGTAATAGGCCCACGCTCTGCCATACGCGCCTCGGCGGCTTGTCCGGCCTGATCAATGCCACGCGCAATAGCTGGCGCAGCTTCAGTTGCACCACCGACAAGCGCCTTGCCAAGCGTACCACCGACAGCAGACCCAACAGTGCCAGAAACGGCCAAGCGGGTTGCTGCCTCGGCCAAGGTAGGCTGATCACCGGCGGCTGTCTCAACGCCCATCAGGCCACCTTCAAAGCCCATACCATAGCCAGCGCCAGCAGCCATACCTGTCTTGCCCGGCGCAGTCATAGCTTTTTCACCGACAAAGCCAGCAGCCTTTGCTGTCGACATCAACATATTACGCAGGCCGGTCGTTGCTGTTTTACGCGCCATAGCTTTTGCGCCAAGCGAATACAAGCTGCCAACCGGCGTTGCGTATGTTAGCGGGTCAGCCGCCAAACCACGAAAGGCGCGTTTGATTGTCGCGCCTTCTGTTTTGGTGTCGGCGTATATGTCCAGCATATTTAAAAAGCCATTAGCCGCGTCTGGCCCGGCGCTCTCTGACATAAGGTTGTAAACTTGCACACCAAAGCCGGGAACGCTGATACCGCTTTCACCGGGGATGCCAGCGGGGCCAGCCATATTCCAGTTGAACTCAGACATAAGATCAAGGCCATACGATGCAGCTTGCTTGTCAGACCCAATGAACCGCTGCCCATCATTCATAACCTCAAACATCTTCTTTGATGTTTCAATCCACTCAGGCATCAGCTTCAATTGATCTTCTGTATATTTTGGCTTGGACGGCGCAGGCGCATCTGTTTCTGACGGCATACTCATATCAGCAGGCGCAGGCTGCGCAAGGTCTTGCGGCGAAAACGTCTGAAGGAACGCTAATGCGGCCCCTTGATGATCGTGCATTTCTTCAAATTCATCCATTATTTTATCTCGTCTCTAAGCAAAGCCTGTTGCTCTATAAACCCTAACTTTCGTTTTATGTTTTTTAAATCATCAGTGGACAATCCAAGCGCAACTCTATTAGTGGCAAAATAATCATATTCTGAGTTTTCTGTAATATCTAAGTTTGGATATTTGCTCGCCAGCCCAGCAACAGTTGTGTCAATCTTTTTTTGATGTTCGCTTTGCAACAATTCCTTGCGATACTCTTTTGCTATTTTTGCTATCACAGGCTTGTCCTGCAAGCGCCGATCTGGGTTTTTTCCCCACGCATCCATATCGTCAGCAAACCTGTTCTCTACCGCATTGACAAAACGATTGTGACGCTCGGCTTTTTTCTTTGAAACATTAAGCATACCCGGCACGATTGCTGCGTGTGCCTTTGCCTCGCGGTCAACCTCTCTGCGTGTTTCTTTTGTTGTGCTGTCTAAATATGGAACAAGACCCAAGGTTGCTTTTGGGCCAACACCAAGCGCGGCGGCTTCTGTTTGCAATTCATCAAATGTTGTTATTTGCTCTGCGTTAATCATTTGCTTGATGCGGAACTCTGCAACATAGTTTGGCGTCTCTTCTGCTGCCGCTGCGGTTTTGGCTTTCTTTAGAGCCAATATACCTTGTGCGCTAATTGCGTCGCCGTTGCTGTCAATCGCAATTTGCTCCAAACCATCTAAGGCAAATCTCTCTTCTTGAGAACCTTCAGGCGCTTCAGCAAACGCCAAGGCTTGAACTGTTGCTGATTTTTTATTTATTTTCAGACCATCTTTTTCAATTTGGTCGTCAGTGGTTTGACGCGCAGCTAATTCTGCTCTCACACCTGACCTAAACTCAGCCTGCTGTTTGCTATCCAACATATTATACAATGGCGTCAAATCACCCATATCGCCGCTACGCAAAGCGCGGAGCCTTTTGTCTTGCGGCAAATTGATAACGTGATCAGTCAAGACACCAACTTGAACATCTGTAATCACTTTCTGAATTGCTGAAGATTGAGCCTTGGCATAAACAAGATCGCCTGTGCTGATCACAACGTCATTGGCTGATCGCGCCAAAACACTCAACTCACCAAGACGGCTCTCAAGGTCAGCGTCTTTTTTTGTTAAAATGTCTTTTGCTCGCTCTGGTAGCGTCTCCATAAACTCATCAGCGGCAGCAATCTTAACCGCTTTATTGATAGACATTTGCGCTTCAAGAGCAGACTTGTAAACGGTTGATGCACTTGTATTTGCCGCAGCGTTGTATTTTAGGGCTTGGGCTGGATCGACCCCAGCAATAAGTTCGCTGTGAGCGTCAATCATTGACGTTAAATCACGGCGCATTTCAGTTATTTGCTCATTGCTGTATAAGCCGTTGCTCTTAATTGCAGCGTTATATTCTGCTATTTTTTTGTTGGCTCTAATTTCAAGCTCAGTCGTAAGCTGCTGGGCGGCAGTCGCAGTCGTCACCGCGCCAAATATCGTATCTGGATCGCCAACAATTTCTTCAATGTCACGACCCTGCGAAATTGCGTCTTGGATTTGTTCTGCCGTTACCGGGTTTTCAAATGCGTACTTTGCCGCCTCGCGCTTGGTTGATGCTACTTTTTTGTCGTAAGCATACTTAACCATTTTGTCTAGGCTCTTGCCAATGCTGCGGTAAACCTCACCCTGCGCACGACCAGCAGACACAAAATCAACATCAGGGATAGATGGTATCGAAACCCCTAATGGGCGATATTTAGGTAACTCTGCCATTACAAGCCCCCGCCAGCGCCCAGAACATCATCGGCGTTTGTTAAATAAGACCCGCCTGTTGATTTTGGCGCACCGCCAAACCCAATTGCCATAGTAGCAATATCAAATATTGCACCAACTGTCTCAGCTTGTGCGCGTTTTAGGGTTGCCTTTGCTTGCAAGCCGTACTGCATTGCCCGCGCCTCACCAGCACCAAAGGCAATAATTTCACCATCTCGACTATTATAAATTTCTGTTGCGCCTTTTTTCTGGGCATACAAAGCAAGCGCCCTTGCGCTGCCGCTAAATGGATCAATGCCGCCAGCGCCAGCGCGGGCGTTGATGGTTGCCTGCGTTGCCAAAATATTATCCATAACGGCAATGCCTTGCTGCTTGTATTTAAGCACCTCTGACCTTGCCTGCACCTTTGCATAAGCGGCTTGGTTAAGTAACGCCTTTGCCTCGGTCTTGGCTATGTTGCCTGCAAATAATCCACTCATCTTATTGCCCTACACTAATTTTGTAATCAATACCAAGCAGGGTCATCTTTAGTGGAACCTCTTGGCCGATTGTTATTTGCCCATCGTAAGTATACCCTAAAATGCCGTGCAATGTCTTGATGCCTGTGTACTCCGGCACGGCGCTGCCAAATACGCCTGTGCCAAACTGCCGGAACGGTATCAGCTTGCCATCAATTGTCAGCGATTGCGTCTCAAACAATTCAGCGTTTACCTCAAAGATACGCTTCTTAAAACCCTTTAGGGAGCCGCTGGGCAGGTTTGGCTCAACCGGCAATGTCTTTACCTCTGGCGTAAAGTTAAGGCCAACCTGATGGCTTGTAGAGGCCGCTGTGGCAAATGTCACTGTGAATGGTGTGCCGGGTACAGTCTGATCAGGCTCAATGATGCCGTCGCGGATTATCTTAACAGTTTCGCCTTCTAGGTGCGTCATGTTTACTGACGCCGCAGCACCGCCAACAATTGAGCAATCAAGCAACACATCAGCATCAAATATCTCAACGTAATAAACATCGGCGGTATTTACGTTACGTTTTACCACAACATAAATATCATCAACGTCAACGCCGATATTTATAAACTCGCCATCGGTTGTCCACTCTGACGGCGCAATGACGTTCTGGCTGCGTAGCAATGTATAGCAGGCAATGCTGCCGTCGTCGCCATTTACCAGCATCAGGCGGTCGCCCTCATCAGTTGACGTTGCGACGCGCACCGCCATTTCTTCTGGGGTCTTTAACAGATGCGATGACAGCAAGGATATCTTTGATGACGTGTAAGCCTGAACCGCGTCACTAAAGATAAACTCTTGGATCGCCTTGCCCTGCCGCTGAATAAACAGCGTTGAGCCGTCCACGTTCTGCAACCTTAGCCCGGCCTTTGCGCCAAATGCAGTCTGTTGTTTGACGATCAGATTTGTTGGCGTGATCGGCGTGTCTAGCGTTTGTGGCACATAAAACTCAGCGCCGGTTGTAAATATCTGCAAGTGACGCCCAGAGTAAATATCAACAATGGCGTTAAATGTGCCAGTGTCCAGCGTCGCCTCAACAGCCGCATCATCGAGGCTCTCGCCCTTATCAAAGTTGAAAAAGTCAGAAACCCGCGAACCCCAGATAGTTGATGGGCGCTGCTTGCTGCCGCCAAAATATAAGCGACCTTCGTGAAATGTGACGCTGCGCGGCCAGCCGCGTGTCGATGACCACACATCCTCGTAACCGTGTTCTGTCTCAAAGTCTCCGGCATTGATTGTGCTGGTGTCAAAGAATGGTATTTCAACGTAAGCCTTAACCTCAGTGGCGCTGACATATTGAGTAATACGCGCACGGCCAAAACCATTCAAAGCCACGACAAACTCATCAACCATAGCTGTGCCAAAAGCGTGAACATTATATTGGCTAGTCGCATCGGGCTGGGTCGTCCAAGCCGGGAACACTGTCAGCACCTTGGTCGCCGCAACGTAATCCTCAACGTGCCGCACCTGACCAGAGCCGGTGCCACCTGTTATCTGAATAAACATACCATTAGGCGCATCGTCTGTTGTGTAGCTAGTGGCCGCTTTTAGCGTAATTGTATTAGCGCCGCCAGCCTGCGCTGTGCCGGTGTCGGTCGTGACGCCAGACGCGGTTAGCGTTATGTTCCCTGATGTTGCGCTCGGCGTAATATTGTAAGCCGGGATGTGCGTGTCGATATCAAAGGCATATTTAGGCACAAAGCTAAACGTGATTGTGCTGGCCGTCCAATCGCTGTCTGTTGCACCGCGCAAAATCCTGACTGGCTCCAAATCCTCATGCACGACAATCACAGTGTCAGCGGATTGCACCCAGTTCATTTGTGGCAAAATTGCGCTAGTCAGGCTGGCAATTGTCAAATA
>Ga0208019_1000241_pt1 | contig 30277 bp, 20 predicted proteins | sample CB_VirMetaG_5_FD_184540 | JGI IMG/M metagenome (GOLD analysis project Ga0208019, IMG submission 184540) | Freshwater to marine saline gradient viral communities from Chesapeake Bay - CB_1508_1D Viral MetaG (SPAdes) (version 4) | ecosystem: Environmental > Aquatic > Marine > Coastal | place: USA... | reverse complement strand
GGAGAAGGTTGTATTCCAACCAAATGCAGGCCCACAGACAGATTTTCTAGCTGCTCCTGAAACAGATGTTCTCTATGGCGGACAAGCAGGAGGAGGAAAAGTGGTTAAGCGTGGGGATTCTATCTCCACTCCCTTTGGATGGAAGAAAATAGAGGATGTTAAAGTTGGGGATTTAATCTCTAATCCGTCAGGGGGTGTACAGAAGATTATACAATTACACCCTTGGATTTCATATAATCCCACTCGTGTTAGTTTCTCTGATGGAACATTTGTAGATGTTCATGAGGATCATTTGTGGCAAGCATGGAGAGCAAGGAAGAGTGTTAAGAAGGATGGAGAGAGAATCACTGGCTATAATAGCAGAGAAGTAGTAGAAACTAGAACATTACGTGACTGGCTGGATAAAGGTGAGAGCCCACAAATTCCAGTAACACAACCTATTGTGTTCAACACAACAACGAAAGAGAAAGATAAAATCCCTGCTTATCTAATGGGAGTATTATTAGGAGATGGGTGTATTACATCTAAATCTATAACAATTGCTTCGCACGAAGATGACCAAGAGCACCTATCAAAATATCTCCCATATGGAGATGATGTAGTGTATAAGGGACAGATGATTCGTTTTAGAGGACACACTAGAAAATGGATTGAAGAGAAGCTTGTCCTACATAAACTATTTGGTACTAGAAGCAGTAATAAGTTTATCCCTAGGGTGTATAAGTATGCTCCTCTTAAAGAGAGATGGGAGTTGGTTAGGGGGTTAATGGATACAGATGGGTACTCAGCACCAGATAAGAATGGATGTTATTACACTTCTATAAGTAAAACTCTTGCTTATGATATGGCAGAGGTATTACGTAGTTTAGGTTGTGTAGTTAGTATTTCTACTAAGGAGGGTAAGTATCGAGATAAGGAAGGTGAGATAGTTGTGTGTCATATAGTGTATGAATTATACATTAAAAGTAGGAATGATTCAGAATTATTTAATCTTCCTAGAAAGAAAACTAATAGACCAACACAAGAGATAAGTAAAAGAGTAGTGGGAGTAGAACAACTATCTACTACTGCTACAGGTAGGTGTATTACTGTCAGTGGGGTAGAGGGGCTATATTGTACTACTGATTATATCGTTACACATAATAGCTACGCGTTAATCATTGACCCTCTTCGTTATATTCATAGGGCTGCACATAGAGCATTAATTCTAAGAAAGACAATGCCAGAGCTTAGGGAAATTATAGATAAGACAAGGGAGCTTTACCCACAAGCTGTTCCCGGATGTAAATACAAGGAAGTGGAGAAGAGATGGATATTCCCTTCAGGAGCTACAATAGAGTTTGGATATTTGGAGAGGGATGCTGATGTATACAGATATCAGGGACAGGCGTATTCCCTCATTGCTTTTGATGAGCTTACCCACTTGGCCACAGAGTTTCCTTGGAACTACTTAGCCTCACGTTTAAGAACAACAGACCCTGAGATTGAATGTTATCTACGTGCTACTACAAACCCTGGGGGCGTGGGGCATATGTGGGTTAAGAGTAGATATATTGATCCAGCTTCTCCTAATACTACCTTTGTAGGAGCAGATGGACTTACACGTAAGTTTATTCCAGCTACATTACATGATAACCCTTACTTAGCTAAGGATGGAAATTATGAAAGAATGCTACGCTCTCTTCCAGAAGTACAGAGAAGGAGATTGTTAGAAGGAGATTGGAATATTAATGAAGGGGCAGCATTCCCAGAATTCTCAAACTACCATCATGTAATAGACCCATTCACTATCCCTCCATCATGGGTTAGGGTGAAAGGAGTTGATTATGGATATGCCTCTCCTTCTGCTGTTGTATGGGGGGCACTCGATCCTTCAGATGACACATTGATTATATACAAAGAGCTTTATCAGAAAGGACTTACAGGGGAAGATTTAGGACAACGTATTGTAGAATTAGAAGCAGAGGAACGTAGGAGTATTCCTGGGGTTTTGGATACAGCAGCATGGAATAGAACAGGATATACAGGCCCAACAATTGGAGAGACATTGAATAGAGAACCTTACATGCTAAAGCTGCGTCCTGCTGATAAGAATAGAATTGCAGGGAAGGTTGCTATTCATCAGAGGCTAAAAAGAAGGATTATGCCTGATGGAGAGCTTGGGAGACCAAAGCTTCAAATATTTTCTACGTGCAAGAATCTTATTAGAGAACTATACACTCTGCCATTATCAGAAACTAATAGTGAAGATGTAGATACTAAAGCAGAGGATCATGCATATGATGCTTTAAGATATTTAGTTATGTCTCGTCCTTCTGCTGCAACAGCAGCCCATAAACAATTCCATATTCATACTCACACTTGGAGTCCTAGTGATGCCCAATTCGGATATTAGTAGTTTATTAGGAGCAGAGCCTAAGTATGAGGATGATATGTTGTCTCCTCCTACAGCAGACTCTCTCTACACTGCCCTTGAAAATGAATTCTCTGATCCTAATCAAGAAGGAAATCCCTTCTATTCTGCTGTAGCAGCAAAGATTATGGAGAAGTTTCAGAAGGCTAAACAAGATAGGGAGATTCATGAGGAGAGATGGCTCAGAGCTTTTCAGAATTACAGAGGAGTGTACGGGAAGAATGTTAGGTTTAGGGAGAGTGAGAAGAGTAGGGTTTTTATTAAGGCTACGAAGAATAAAGTTTTGGCTGGATATGGACAATTAGTGGAGATTGTTTTTGGAGGAAGTAGTTTTCCTCTAACAGTGCAGGCTACAAAGCTCCCCGAGGGTGTGGCAGAGTGGGCACATGCTGGAGAAGGGAATACAGATAATAATAAAACAGCAGATATTGAGGGAGGAGTATTGCTAGAAGATACTAGCCCCACTTCTTCCGCTACTAATGCTCCATTCTCCATCTATAACAAACTAGGATGGAAGGGAGATGGCAAAGAACTTCCTCCCGGAGCTACACATTTAAGCCTAGAGATGGAATCTCTACAGGCAGAAATTGATAAAATGTCTACAGAGGGAGGGGGAGAAGCCACATTAACAGCAGGAATCTCACCTGATCCACAGAAACCAACAGTCTCTCCAGCTAAACTAGCTGCTAGAAAGATGGAAAAGCTTATTCATGATCAGATTGAAGAGAGCAATGGAAGTGTAGAACTACGTTCTGCCCTATTTGAAGCATGTCTTTTAGGCACTGGGGTATTGAAAGGCCCATTCAATTACAATAAAACTCTACATAAGTGGGTTACTAATGAAACAGGAGAGCGTGAGTATGCTCCAGAAACTGTTAGAGTACCTAGACTAGAGTGGGTTAGTGTGTGGGATGCCTATCCAGATATGGAAGCACGTACAAAAGAAGAGTGTGAATGGTTTATTCAGCGTCATAAGTTGAATAAAAGTGAGATGAGACTCCTCACCAACCTCCCTTATTTCGATGAAGAGCAAATTGGGATGGCTATTTCTGATGGCCCCAACTATGTTAATGAAGATTTTGAGCTTTCCATTCGCTCAGATGATGCTAATAACACTGTCGTGAATGAAAGATGGGAAGTGTTGGAGTATTGGGGGATGATGGATAAGGATAGTTTGGAAGGAACAGGGATTGATACAGAGGTATTTGCTGACATGGAGGAAGTACAGGTGAATGTTTGGGTTTGTGATAACAGAGTTTTGAGGGCTGTAGTTAATCCATTCATTCCAGCGCGTATCCCATACCTTGTTTTCCCTTATGAACGTAATCCATATAGTATTTTCGGCATTGGTATTGCTGAAAATATGGAAGATAGTCAAATGATTATGAATGGACATGCTAGGATGGCTATAGACAACCTAGCTCTAGCAGGAAATCTAGTATTTGATGTAGATGAGAACGCCTTAGCCCCCGGAGAAAGCATGGAAATCTACCCCGGAAAGGTGTTTAAGCGTGTATCTGGAGTACCCGGACAGAGTATTTATGGTATTAAGTTCCCTTCTACAGCTACAGAACACATGCAAATGTTCGATAAGTTTAGACAATTGGCTGATGAGGCTACAGGAATGCCTTCATACAGTCATGGACAAACTGGGGTTAGTGGAATGACCCGTACAGCTAGTGGAATGTCTATGTTAATGGGGGCAGCTACCCAGAATATTAAAACTGTAGTTACAAATCTGGATGATTTTCTACTAAAACCCCTAGGAGAAGCCTTCTTTCAGTGGAATATGGCATTTTATGAGGGGGAATTGGGGATTAGAGGAGACTTGGAGGTTAAGGCGAATGGTGTTCATAGCCTAATGCAGAAGGAAGTGAGGAGTCAGAGGCTTATGACCCTCATGCAGGTGGCACAAAACCCAGCTCTTATTCCCTTCATCAAGATGCCCACCCTAATTAAGGAAGTTGCGTACAGTATGGACATTGATCCTGATGAATTAATCAATGATCCTGATATGCAGCAGGTTATGGCTATGCTTACAGGCATGATGCCAGAACAACCAGCTATGCAACCACCTCCCGGTGCCAATCCACAAGACCCAACAGGGGCAGGGGCAGGACAAATGGGAGTAGGGCAGGCTCCTATGCCTCAAGAAGCTGGTTTTAGTGGTAATGCACAAGGAATGGCTATGCCTCCACAAGGGGCTATGCAATGAAAGGGTTAGTTACACATCCACAATGGCTGGATTTTCTACAATGGATAGAGAAAGAGAGAGAGCAAGGACTTTCTGTCCTAACTTTCACTGAGAATGAAAATGATTTGTATAGGGTGCAAGGAGCTTTGAAGCTCATGGTAAAGATTAAAGGCCTTAAAGAGAAGGTATTACGGGAGGAGATGTAATATGAGTAAGCTACTTAAAAACGCACATGGTATCTATAAAAAAGGGATTGATGCTTCCTTTGAACTTCCTGGAGCTGCCTCACTTACTCCTTGGGATAGAGCCGTAAATGAAAAAGCAGGAGTTTGGGCAAAGAAAGCTGTTAATAAAGTTAATGAAAAAGCGCCTGTGTCGGATCATATATGGAATAAAGCAGTTAAAGAAGAGAAACAATATGAGGATTATATTAAGTTTTACACAGAGCAAGGGTATATCTTTGATGAAAAAGGTAATATTACATACAATCCCTTTGAAGATGAAACTAATCCTAAGTATGGAACAAGCCCTATATTACATCCCACGGATATGGCTTCTATATACACAGAGGAAGATATACAAAACAGACTTGCCAACCAAGCACAGAAAGATCAAATACTTTCTTCCTCAGCGGAGAGAAGAAACACCTTTGATGAAACAGTGTCTCCTTCTTTGTTAGTCAACACTGCTCAGACTTCTGATAATCAGAGTGATACTGGGAGTAGTGCTAGTAAAACAGGATCATCAAATACTAATACATCCTCCAAATCAATACAAAGTATAATACCAAAAACATCCACAGTATCTACCCCAGAGATTAGTTCTGTAACAGGTACTGCTGCCTATGAATATACAACGGGTGCGCCAACAAATTCATGGAATGAACTCCCATCTACTACTGCGGCTTCTATGGAACAAAGTGGCTACTCTGTCTTACAGAAAGCTTGTGAGTATGGCGATCAAGCTGCTTGCCAACAACTTTCAGAACAAAACTCATATGCCGATGGAGGCTTAGTTATGAATACACCTACTCCTACTCCAAATAAATCTATGGGAAATAAGTTTGGAGCTGCTTCGCGCCCTGTGCAAGGGTTTTCTGGAGGAGGAAGTGTGGCCCCTATGCCCCCAATGGGACAGCCTCCTATGCCCTCTGGAGGCTCTATGCCTATGCCCCCTATGGGGGAACAAGGAGGAGGAGGAGATATGCCTCCTATGGCCCCTACAGGGGCTTCTATGGGCATGGAAGGCGGGGAGGGAGACATGGATAGTTTATTAACTAAAGGAATGGAGGATGGTGCCGATATTGGCGGAACAGGGATGGATGTCATTATGACAAATGTAGGAGACATGTTGGAAGAAAATGAAGTGATGGAGCTAGAAGAAGCCTTTTCAACCTACCCTGTACTAGAGAAAGTTGTAGGAATGCTTCCCTTAGACTGGGAAGGGCAGGTGGAAGGAGAGGGTGGCCCCACTTCAGATGACATCCCAGCTCGTTTGAGTGATGGTGAATTTGTGTTTACAGCTAAGGCTGTAGAACAGATTGGAGTAGATAAGCTCCAGAAGATGATGGAAGATGCTGAAGCTAAGGCAGATGGAATGCCTGAAAACCCAGACATGAATTTTAAGTGTGGTGGGTTGGTAAAGCGTAAGCATTAAGCAGAGGACTACCCGTATTATACGGCCCCTCTATTTTCAAGTAGGCTACCTTTTATAAGCCCCTACGGAGAATGTATATGATTGCAGAAGAAAGCTATACCCCAAATCCATATCAACGTAATAGACTACGGAAAGATATGGAGGAACTTGCAGAACTAGAACGTGGATTTAAGAGTATGGATTCTGCTCTATATGATCCAGAGGAGAATAAAGCTCCAGAGGAGGAGCAAGTAGAGAATGTAGAAGCTAGTGATGATGTAGAAAGTAATGTAGAAAGTGTTGAGAATATTACAGAAGAGAAGCCTCAGAAGTATAAGAAAGTTAATTGGCAGAAACGGTATAGTGATTTACGAAGGCAGTATGATAAGAAGCTGAATGAATATAAACAATTGGTAGATGGTAGTTCTCCAAAATATACAGTACCAAAAACTAGGGAAGAACTAGAAGAATTTAAGAATACATATAAAGATTTGTATGAAGTAGTTGAGAGTGTAGCCCATCTATCAGCAGAGGATAAGAGTAAGGAACTTGCCTCTAAGCTAGAAACACTACAATCTGAACTAGCCAAGAGTAAGCAAGAGAAGGCTATTATTGAGTTAAATACTAAGATGCCTGATTGGAAATCAATTACTAATAGTGATGACTTCCAAGAGTGGGCCTCTGAACAACCTGATGAGATTCAGCGTTGGGTATTTAATAATCCTGATAATGCCTCCTTAGCTATTAAAGCAATTAAGCTATATAAAGCAGATAGGAATATTCCTGCCTCTACACAGAATGAAGTGCAATCTAAAACTAATGTGGCAGATGCTGCTGCATCAATTAACGTAAAGGCAAAATCTTCTGTACCGAAAGGACAGAAGAAGATGTGGACAACCAATGAGATTGCTGCCCTATCTCTCTCTGAATATGAGAAGCTGTCTAAAGAAATAGACAAGGCTTATCAAGAAGGGAGGGTTGTAAGAGGGTAGCTATATAGCTACTTAGGAGAATAGAGATGGCACATTTTGAGAATACAACCACTGCAAACCGGACTAACTTTAATTCGGCTACTGCAGGACAGACAAATAACTTCTGGGTTCCTGAAATCTTCTCTAAGAAGGTTCAGATTGCCTATCGTAACTCAGCGGTATGTGAGGCTATTACCAACACAGACTATACTGGTGAAATCTCACAGTATGGTGATACCGTTAATATCATTAAAGAACCGGATATCAACGTATCAGACTATCTGCGTGGTACTACTCTATCAGGTACTGGCCTAACTGACCAAGAACTAACCCTTATCATTGATAAGGCTAAGTACTTCCAGTTTGAGATTGATGACCTAGAAGATAAGTTTAGCCATGTAAACTGGCAGGCTATCGCCACTGACCGTGCAGGTTATAAGCTAAAGGATGCTGTTGATTCAGATATCCTTAGCTATATCTGGACTACCCTAGAGGCTGATACCACTTATGGTGTTGGTGGAAGCACTACCCATGTATATGGTAGTAATGCCTCAGAGGCTGGCCCTATCGATGTAGGCTTTGATAGTGGTGAAGTTGATCCACTAAATGTCATGGCTCGTCTATCACGTTACCTAGATGCTGCTAATGTGCCAGATGACATGCGCTGGTTTGTGGCTGGCCCAGAGTTCTATGAGCAGCTACTACTCACTAGCTCCAAGCTAATCTCTGTAGATTACAATGGTGGCAGTGGTAGCCTACGCAATGGGCTAGTGGCCTCTGGTAAGCTTCGTGGATTTAATATGTACAAGAGCAATAATCTACCTACCCCAACGTCTGAAGGTACTGCCTTCACCACCACTGGGTATGTAGTGCTTGCTGGACACATGGCTTCCACTGCTTCTGCCACTGCACTAACTAAGGTAGAAACTATCCGTTCCACCACTACCTTCAGTGATATTGTCCGTGGTCTACATGTGTGGGGTCGTAAGGTGTTACGTCCAGAAGGACTAGCTGCCTCTATTATGTATATCGACTAAACCATAACTACCTAAGGGCAAGGATGCCCTGCTCTACAAGTAGGGATACTTTCTTTCTTATTAGTAATAGTTAGTAATAGAGGGTTTAGTGAGTATGGCCACTACATTTAGAACAGTTGTTAATGAAATTCTATCTGAACTAAATGAAGTGCAACTCACTTCCACTAACTTTGCCTCTGCTACAAATATCCAGAATGCTGTAAAGCTATTTGTTAATAGAGCATATTTCGATATTAATGCTCCTGTATACAAATGGCCTTGGCTTTCTGTAGATTCTCCTCAAGCCAATGGGTATGGTAATGTTTATATCTCTACTGTAGCAGGAACTAAGTGGTATCTTCTAAACCCTTCCGCTACAACAGTTAATGATGACTATGGAGCTGTGGATTGGGAGAAGATGGTATTAACCACCGAAGGTGTTGTAGGAGAATCAACTCCCTATACCTACCAAAACCTAGTATATATTCCTACAGAGAAATGGAAAGATTATTTCTTTGAGAGTGAACTTAGAGATAAGGGAAGTGGGTCTCCCCAATATGGAGTACCTAGACGTGTTATTAGAAGTCCTGACAACAGACGGGTAGGGCTTTCTCCAACTCCTGACAAGGAATACAGGATATATTTCTACGCATATACACGTCCTGTAGCCCTCAGTGCAGAGGATGATGCCTTTGTAATCCCAGATCAATATATCCCTGTATTAGTAGCCAGAGCTAGGTATTATGCTTGGCAGAGAAAGGAGAATCCTCAACAAGCTTCTTTGTCATTAAAAGATTGGGAGGATGGGTTACGAGCTATGAGGCAGCAAGAGATGCAAGCAACTCCTGATTATATCTCTGATGATAGATTGGTATTTGTATAATGGGACAAGAAGCCGTACTTAACATAACCTGTCAGGGAGGACTGGATAGAGAAAAGAATCCCCACCAGATGTATAAAAATCCGGGTGCAGCTATTCGCTTAGAAAATTATGAAGCCTCTATTGATGGAGGGTATAGAAGAATTAATGGATATGCTAAATGGGGAGCTAATAGTGGATCCTATACACCACCAGCAGATAGCCCTGTATTGGGGCTTTTCCCTTATGCCACTGGTATTGTTAGGTGTCAGGGGTCACAAGTATATTTCTCAACAGATGGTGGAACATGGACAGATGTAAATGCTGCCTCTCCTAGAAGTAGTGCTGGTAGATATAGCATTGCTCTATATGAAGGAGATAGTAGTAATTATACATATGGAACTATTTATTTAGCTGATGGTACTAACCATATTGGAAAGCTAACTATTACAAATCCAACAACTCCTACTTATACATACACAACCCTTGATCCTGCTACAACTGCAGCCCCTGCTGCTGCTTCTATTGTAGAGGTGTATAAAGATAGGTTGATTGCTGCAGGAAATAGCAGTGCTCCTAATGTTCTATATTGGAGTGGGAGGTTTACATTAGATGACTTCACTAAGTCTAGTGCAGGGTATATAGAACTCACTGATGTTATTGTGGGACTCAAAGCCTTCCGTGAGAGGCTTTTTGTTTTTTGTAGGAATAGTATTTATGTAGTAGAAGGAATAGATGTAGCTGCTCAGTTACAAATACAACCTGTCACAAAGAATATAGGTTGTATGTCTAAGGAGAGTATTCAGGAGATTGGTGGAGACTTAGTGTTTCTAGCACATGATGGGATTAGAACACTGGGTGCTACTACTAAGATTGGGGATATTGCTCTCACCACTATCTCTACTCCTATAGAACTTTTACTTCCAGATATTAGACAATCTGCAATTGATAATAATATTTCTAGTTTAGTTATTAGAAATAAAAACCAATATAGACTTTTCTACATTAATTCAGGGTTTGCTACAGCGAAACAGCGGGGAATTTGTGGAACCTTAAAATATGGTGAACAAGGATTAATGTGGGAGTGGAGTGAGTTAAAAGGAATCGAATCATATACAAGTGCTTCACAAATTACTGTGGATAAGTATGAAAGAATTTATCATGGAGATTTACATGGATATGTGTTTCAACAAGAAACTGGAGATACTTTCGATGGTAGTGTGATTAAAAGTTATTATCAAACACCTTACTTCAATCTTGATGATCCCTCAGTTATGAAAACTCTTCACTATATATATCTTACTATAGTGGGGGAGGGAAGTATACCATCATCTGCTTTAAATATAACAGCTAAGTATGATTTTGAAGATAGTGGAGTGGGGCAGCCTACTCCAGTGAGTATAACCGCTATATCTTCCGGGAGTGTATATGGGGGGGCTACTTATGGTAGTGCTACTTATGGGAGTACTCTAATTCAAAATCAAAAAATATTATTAGAAGGAAGTGGACATGTTATAAGTTTATTATTTATATCTGAAGCTGCAGCAGCTTCTTTTACTATCAATGGTCTAACTGCTGTATTAACAATGGGTAAGAGAATTTAGTGAGGATAGTATGACTGGATATACTAGAGTTGAGACATATACAAGTGGTGACACCATTGAAGCTTCAGATACTAATAATGAATTTGATGCTATAGTAAATGCGTTTAATAATTCCACAGGACATACCCATGATGGTACTGCAGCAGAAGGAGCACCAATTACTAAGATTGGCCCTACTTATGATATAGTAGTTTCTGCCACGAATGCCCTTCCAAAAACTACAAACGTACTTGATCTAGGGAGTGATAGTAAAAAGTTTAAGGATTTATATATTAATGGAGTAGCATATATTGGAAGTATTGATGGTTTAACTACCCCAAATATTAACAGTTTCCCTTCCTCCTCAACTACAGGAAATATCTCTTTCTTAAAAGAGTATATTTCTGATTCTAATCTAGGGGGTGGTGTTTTTATATGGAATGGAAGTAAAAATAAAACAGACCATGATGGTGGTACTGTTATTGACCCAGATGTTGATATGACTACTCCTACATATACAAGTGCAAATGTAGGTACAGGAGTATGGGTTAGAGCAGATGTAGGGGATAAAATTAATGTACAATGGTTTGGGGCTGTAGGAGATGGAAGCACGGATGATTCCACTGCTATACAAGCTGCGTTAGATACTTTCACAACACGTAGTATTTATTTTCCAGACACAGGATCATCTTATGTTATTGGAACAACTCTTACTATATATGAAGATCAAACCCTGATAGGGGATAATTTTAAAGGAGGTAATCTTTCTGTATTAAAAACGGTAGCTTCAGCTTTTAGTGGAAATGCTATGGTACAAACTAATGGATTTACAACTAGTACAGCAACTACTACTAACATAGATAATATTAGTATAATTGGTTTAAGTTTTGATGTAGCACAATCTGGTATTGATTGTATTAGAGCTTCTGCTAGATTTGCATCAATTAAAGATTGTAGATTCGATAGTGGAGTTGCTGGAAGTACAAGTACCGCTTTATATTTTATAGGAATGTCTGCAGAAACTGCTTTAAATAGTGACATAATTAATAATTACTTCACCGGTAATACTGGAGGTAATGTGGGATTCAAACACCACATTTATCTTTATGATAAAGTTTCAGACTTACGAATCCTGAATAACTACTTTGAAGGATGTTCCCATAGTTCTATTTATACTAGAGCCTCAGTTTTATTTGTAGTAAATAATCACTTTTATAATATAGGGAGAGTATTCTTTACCGCATATAGTTGTGACCATAACTTTATTTCTAATTATGTAGAGAATACTGATAGTGCTCCTATCTTTGTATACAGAGCTAGAACAGATTTAACATCTGGTTATACAGTAAATTTGAATGTTTCTAACAACACATTTAGGGATATTAATAATCAAACTGTAGCCGGTTCAACCTATAGTTCTGCAAATGGGTTGATTGAAGTTGGGGCTAGTGATGTATATCCTGTTAGTGGAATTCTAATAGCAAATAATACGAATAAGTTGGAGGATACTGCAGCTACATATGGATATGTTATCTATGAATATAATGGGGCTTTTGATCCACTTGATGATGATTCAAAGACCTTTGTTTCTGGCTATGTAACAGATATTCGTATTGTAAATAATAACTTTGACTATTCTATTATCACTAGTGGAGTGTCTAATCTGTCAGTATCCCCTATATTAATTACTGATGATACAAAAGGAAATGAACAACGAACTGCAGCTACAACCAACTATGTATATAAAATAATTAACACCTCTACAACAGGTGATACGAAGTGTATACAACTAGATAAAGGCTCTACTACTGCTACTACAAGCAGCACTTGGATTGATTTTTTCCAGAATGGTTCATCTGTGGGAGGCTTATATAATAATGCAGGGACTCCAGCTTTATTCTCAACGTCAGATGCAAGACTTAAAGAAAACATAACCTACTCTACACTCGGATTACAGTCTTTATTAGCTATTAAAGTAAGAGATTTTACATGGAAAAATTCTGGAGATGCTTCAACAGGATTCATTGCACAGGAGTTATATGATGCTTATCCAAAAGCTGTAACAGTTGGCGGAGCTGATCCTGCTGTAGAACCTTGGACAATTACTCCAACTGCTTTAATTCCACTTATGGTGAAATCTATTCAAGATCAGCAAGAAATTATTAATCTTCTTGCTAGTAAGATTGAGGCATTAGAAGCTGTATGACTCTCCTCCATACATTAATAAAGCAGAAGAGTAATGCAGAACTAGCTGATGCTATAGAGAATAAGTATCCTGATATTGCGCAGTGGGTGAGGCTGCACCCGTCTTCTGACTCTATTCTGGGATTTATCCCCGGAGTGAAGATGTACCTCAAACAGCGTGCGGTGACGCTCAAGGATTTGGAAGAGTTGATCCCGGTACTTGAGAAGCACCGTTGGTACTTCGACACCATTGCCGAGATTCTGCATCATGTTGAAACGCTCACCAATCGGGTAGAGCTTAAACCCACTCGCACCATGCACCATCGGGACATTCACGCCCTGATGGCCAAGCAGATTGAGATCAAACGCACCCCGATCTTCACCGATGCAAACCTGATGCTTCCTGCTGCTGAGGATCTGTCGAGAGTGTTGAAGGAGCTTGACTTCGCTCCTGATCGTTGGGAAGAGGAAGTGCATGATTGTGATGAGAAGGCGGGGTATCTGTGGGGGTTGTTCCAGCGCACAACTCCGGGGAATACAGCTATAGGGTTTGCCACTATTTGTGGGAATAGAGCGAATGGAAAGAAAGATTGTCATGCTCTATTAATTGCTGTATGTGAGGATGAGAAAGTATATTGGATAGAGAATGATGGGAACATCTATCCTTTAGGAGAACTAAAGGGGTGGGATAATGAAACCATTACATTAGATGTAACCCTATTCTAGGAGAAAGATATGGTTAGGCTTGAGAGTGTTGGTAGTCAATTCTTAGGGCTGGAGGATGGGTTAAAACCTTCCACAGATATTTATTCTGCACAGCTTGTAGCTAACACTGCCTCATCCCTAACTATTCCTACAGGAGCGGAGATTGCCATTATATCTTTTGTTGGAGGAGATGTGTGGGTTAATTATGATGTAGCCGCTACCATCCCTACTTCCTCTACTTTTACAAAGACAGGGGGAGAACCCGGCCCTGTTATTAGATATGTAGGGGAGCTTACTTATATGAGTTTTATTTCTAATAAGAATGCTTATGTGCATGTCTGCTTCTATTCTAAGTAGGGAATATAATGTTTAACTCTATTTCAGCTACAAGAGAGTATAATAAAGATAGTGGGATAGGAAACTTAGAAGCAGCAGAACTAACCCTTGGTATGGGGGATTTAGTTACTGATGCTTGGGGAACACAGAAGGTAGTGTTAGACAAGAGTTTGGTTCATGGATTATTCACTTTTGATATTCCTCCAACACAATGGCTCCTGTATGAGAATGGAACAGAAGTAACTAGTAGTAGTGATATATATAGCTCTGGAGGAGCTGCCTATATCTCCTCTTCAACTACTAATAGAACATTAGTACATAGGAGACATGCTAGGTATCAACCAAATAGAGGGCAGAAATACTCCGCCTCCATCCTTTTTCCTTCCCCAGATGCTGATGGGGTAAGAGACTTTGGATTGTTTAATAGCAGTGAAGGACTTTTCTTTAGGCTTAAGCCTAATGGAGGAACAGGAACCTTATATGCTGTTAGAAGATATAATGGAGTAGATGTACAAGAAGAAGAGATTAGTATTCCATTCAGTATTGATTTTAGTAAGGGGAATATCTATGACATTCAAATGCAATGGAGAGGGGTTGGAAATGTTAAGTTTTTTATTGGCAATCCTTCCACTGGTAAGCTACAGTGTGTTCACGTTTTTAATCTTCTTGGAACTCTAACTACTCTTTCTACACAAGATAGTGCTTTATGTGTAGCCTTCAAATCTACCTATACCACAGAAGCTGTCACTATTATTTGTGGATGTGTAGACCTAACTTCAGAGGGTGGTGGAAATGATACAGAGGAGTATGAGAGTGTTTATGCTGAAGCTGTCTCGGTGAATGGCACTAATGCACCTGTGATTTGCATCAAACAACCTCAAACAATCAATAGTAAGTTTAATAGTAGGGACATTAGACTAGCTCGCATTACTGTTACGTGCAGCAAGAAAGCTACATTTAAGGTATGGGTTACTAGAGATAGTAGTGCTATAACCGGAGCTACATTTAAGCCTTTAGGAAATGGAAGTTATGTCGAAACAGATAGTACTGATATGGATGCTACAGCCGTAAGAGCTACTTCCATAACAACCTCTTCTATGCGTTTTATAACATCTATCCCAGTTGAACAATACGTCAGGGCTGAAGTGACTAACCCTTCTAGGGAAACAATCCAATTTTTTATTGTACATGGAGAATATCTAGTTGTCTCATGTACTTCCTCCACTGCTACAGCAGAAGTTGTTGTAGAGTGGGGAGCAGAGATTTAGAGGAATATTCAGATGGCATATAGTGGTAATCAATATTCTGATAATGAGATTAAACATCTTCTTGATGAAGCATGGAACTTATATTCCTCCAATCAACCTATGAAGGGTAATTTTAAGGTTGCTGGAGCTATTAATGTTGCTAGGAGGTATGGGGCTACACAGCAGGAGATCGCTTCTGTAATTCAAGATAGGGCAGCACAACATGGAGTTACAGATAGAGAAGCGGTAGCCTATTGGATTGATAATACTATTGCTAATACTTATGGTGCCCTACATCCAAATGATAAGTTAGACGGCCCATATAACCCCAATGTAGAGTCACAACAGTTAGTTCCTTTGGTGGATTATATGCTGAGTTATGGAGGAAATACATTTGTAGTTCCCCGCACTGGACAGGCGTATATTAAAAAGTCAGATTCGTCTATAATATATTTACAAAACTTTAGACCTATTATGATTCCTCGTAGAACTTATGATGGAGAAGTTGTTTCATACGATGAAAGAAGTGGGTATATTAAAGTTGGGGATACATATGTAGCTCCTGCTGGCCCTATGGGATATGCAATGGATAATGCAATTAGAGATGGGAAGTGGGACTCCCAACAATTGAATTCATTTATTACAGTAGCTACTCAATCTACTTCAGGGATAATTAAAAATGTATCTGATACAGGGCGTATATCTCCATCTGTTCCTTGGGGAGATACTGATCCACAGGGATTTATAGCATGGATGAATAACAGTGGGTTTTCTGAAAAAGCTACGATGGTTGGTAGCACTCCACAACAGATAGAACAACCTCCAGATTTAACTCCTCCCCCAGAGAATCTACCTGTAGATACTACTCCGCCTCCTGCACAGTCACCTACATATAAATATATGAATGATGCATTGAATGCGTATAGGAGTGCGGACTTTATTGCTGGTGATAAAGCTATGTCAAATGCTATACAAGCTATAGCAGAGGAAGGAGATTACTCACTACAAAAAGTAAAAAACACTATCACTTCTTTTGCTAGGGATAACGGAATGTTTTCCTCTGAAGTGTCTGATGAACAAATTGGAGGATGGGTAGTTAATACACTTGGAGATGCCTATTTAGAGTATGCAAATAAGGATATTTTTACAGGACGTCCTCCCACAAGAGAGGCTAAGAACATTCGTCTTGCTGCTAAAGCATATGCGTCTGGGGATAGTGCAGCAGGGGATAGCTATATTGTAGAGGCAGTTAAAGAAGGGTATATGTATGGGAAAGATTTACCAAGTATTACTCAATCTTTATTAGATTATGGAAATACTACAGGTAGATTTGCTGGAATCAATGTAGATAATATTGGAGGATGGCTTGAGAACACTATTGGCCCAATGTATCAAAATTCCACAGGAAACTCTATAACAAATAACCAACCTCCAAATACAGTAGATATGCCTACACCTGATAGTGGGAGTGTTCCTATCGGTGATTCTCCTCCTTCTGATATTGATACTGGTGGAGGCGGAGGCGATATTCCACTCCCAGATGGGAGTACACCAACTACTCCTCCTACAGACACTACTGGAGATACTCCTGTGAATGATGATACAAATATTCCTGAGAATACTGAAGTAGTGTGGTCAGATGCTTATCAATCACAACCTGCAAATAGATTTTCTGTAGATCAATTATATAATTATTACTTAGGCTATAAGCCTAATGAAGATCAATACGGTCAATATATAAATGGGGATCGTACTGTAGGTGAAGTAATTAATATGATAAAAGGTACATCAGAGTACCAGAATAGACTTAATAATGGAGATTTGCCTTGGCAAAAAGGGCAAGTTGATACTGCAGACTTGGGGCATATGATAGTGGCTCCAGATGGGAGTCAACCAACTCCATTCGATCCTATCTCTTCCTATACTAGAACACAAGCTAATCCTGACTATGCGTGGGATGCTCCACTCACTCCAGATGAGTATATTCAACAAGGAGGAAATATATCTACTGGAGGGATGTTTAGTAGGGATAACGTTGATGCCTTCGTAGAGGGACACCTTAACAGGTGGGGAACTAATGAAGAATCTCTAACAGCATTAGGGCAATGGGCGAGGGCTGCTGGGATAGATAAGGAAACCTTTAAGTCTTATTATGGTGGAGATAGCAACAGCCTAGCTATTATTGACGAGTATTTTGATAAGGGTGATATTAGTGCTTATCTACAATTACAAGCGGGGAAGCTAGAACATTCTCAAGAGAATTATGAGAAGCTGTTAAGAGAACAAGCGTTCAATCCTGTTGTACCTACTAGTGCTACCCAACTTGGGGCACATAAAGATTATGTTGCAGGGGAAGGCGAATACTTTGATGATGCAAATAAATATAATCTAAATAAAGATAATATTGCAACTGCAAAGGCTTATGCTGGAAAAGCTAGTGAGGAGATTGCTAGACAAGGGTGGCTTAATACTGTAGGAAATTTAGACAAAAAATCTCCTGTGCAATCTTCTGCAACCAATTTGGCACAACAGCTAGGAGCTTTTGGGTATTCCCCACAGGCTCCACAAGTAAAACAACAGACCCCAGCTCCACAAGCTAATACTACTAATACTTCTAGTGGAGCTTCACAAGGAATGCTGTTTTCTCAAGTCATGACTCCAGATGGACAAGGAGGATACTTTACGGATGGAAGTAGAACTAATAAGGTAGGTGGCCCAAGTGAGAGTATTCCACAAACAATAGAGCCTTCTTCTGATTATCTAAAACAAAGGAGGTTAGATGCTAAAGCAGGAATATCTACTCCTTCTACTGACTCTACATTCCCTAAACCAGAATCTAATTTTCAGAATGTATTAAAAGGAGCTTCCCCTACTACACAAGCCTCTGGCGTAATGGGAACTCCAACTCTTTCTGCACAAACTTCTAGTGTAACAACCTCTCCAGCTCTTCCAACACAAGCCTCTGATGCTCCTATCACTACTCCTATAACACAAGGGGCTTCTGCTAGTATGTACAATGCTGCACAGGCAGAGGATGTTAGCATGACTGGCGCAAAGCTTGGTAAGGAAGGGCTAACAGATGGAGCATTAGTTGGCACAACTAGCCCACAGGTTGATGCCGCTAAAGCTTCCATTAGTGACGATGCAACAGCTAAAACTGTTATGGACACTAGGAAAGAAGTGTTTGAGTCTGACCCAGCTAATGCTGGAAAGGCCTTTGACCCTAATAAAGAATACGAGAAAGCCACTACATATTATCAATTCTCTAAATTTTTCCCTGACTCTGGTACAGGACAGGTTCCTGATTGGGCTATGCCTGTTGTTGATCAAGTGGAGGGGATGTTAGCTTCAAGAGGGATTGCCCGGAATAGCAGTGTTGCTAGGGATAGTTTGTATAGTGCTATTGTTCAGAGTGCTATGCCTATGGTGCAGCAGGATGCAGCAGTCTTCCAGAAGAAATGGGAGACAGAGTTTGCAAATGAAGAGAAAACAATTCTATTCAATGCTGCTAATCAAGCTAATGTAGATTTGTCTAATGCTACATTTGCACAAACCCTCCTTAAAGATAATGCAGAGAAATTATATAAGCTGGACATTACAAACTTAGGGAATGAGCAGAGAGCTAGAGAACTAAACCTACAAGCGGCACAAGCAAAAGTATTAAGTGATCAAGCCGCTAAGAATGCAGCTAGACAATTTAATGCGCAGAGTCAGAATCAAGTAGATCAATATATGATGACTATGGCACAAACCATAGACCAACAGAATGCAGATAGAAGGGCTGCATTAGCTACGTCACAAGCCCAGCTTTCTACAGACTTAACTAAAACTCTATACCAAGAAGCTACGAAGCAAGCTGATATTGATGCTAAGAATGATATGCTTAGGGAACAATTTAATAATCAAATGTCATATCAGATTGATCAAGCTAATATGGCATGGCGTAGGCAGATTAATACATTAAATACAGCCGCTAAGAATGCTGCTGCCCAAGCGGATGCAGCAAATAAGTTTCAGCTTTCTAACCAAGCTATGGGAGCATTATGGCAGGAAGTGCGAGATCAGGCGTATTGGAATTTTATTGATGTACAAAATACAAAGGCTAATGATGTTGGGTATGCCTCTATTGCTGCACAAACAAGTATTGCTTCCCGTAGTTTGGATTTACAAGAGAGACAATATAATACAGCAAACTTCTGGAATCAACAGGCTATAAATATTTGGAAGAGTGATCAGAGCGAGTCAGAGAAAACTTCACAGCTTTCTAGTTTATTTAGCATTATAGGGCTTATGTCATCCTAATGATTATCATTAACCAACCCTTAACAAAAGAAGAAATTGTGAAGAAGGGAGGGGAGTTGTTAAATACTTACTGGGAAGAAACTCCTCTCTACAAACATATTCCTTTTTATAAGGAGAGTAGTGAAGAGTTTGTAGAAAGTTTCTTTGCAGACTATAGTGGGTATTTAGAATTGAATGTAGCCCCAACTGGAGAGGCTAGGGGAATGATAGCTGCTATTGTGACAGGGGCTTTCTTTAATTCTTCATGTCAGGTTTTGGAGAATATTTTAACTTACGTAGCTCCTAAGTATAGGGGCGGTATGGTTGGGCCAAAGATGATAAAGAATATGATTGCATGGGGAGAACATAAAGGAGCTAAACATGCTCACATCTCCACTATATCAGGAATAGGCTCTGGTAGAACAACTCAGCTATATGAGAAGCTAGGCTTTACCATTGTAGGCTCAACTGCTTCTATGCCTTTAGGAGAACAGTTATGAGTAAGGTGTATAAGGGTGTTAAGAAGATTGGAAAAGGACTAAAGAAAGTAGTTAAGAGAGTGGGTAAGGTGATAAAGAAGGCTGCTCCTGCTATAGCAATAGCTATGATGTTTATTCCGGGGATGCAGGGATTCGCTGCTGGCATTGGGAGTGCTATAGGATTTACTGGAACAGCAGCTACAGTCGTAGGGAGTGCCGTTGTACAAGGAACAATAGGAGGTATAACTTCTTATGCTAATGGAGGGAAGTTTGGGAAAGGGTTTGCTAGAGGCGCTGTATCAGGCGCTGTAGGAGCTGGTGTAGGCGCTTATGGCCAAGCTGCAGGATGGAGTAAGGCTACCACTGCTACGGCGTCTGGTGCCGTTAAGGGGGGCATACAGACAGGCTCTGTTAGAGGCGCTGTAGCAGGAGCTGCGGGTGGTTATATGGGCGCAGAATACCCAACCATAGGAGGAAGTGAAGTGGTGGCAGGAGCTGCTAGAGGAGCTGTTACAGGGGGGATTATGGGAGGCTCAGAGGGTGCTGTGCGAGGAGCTATCACTGGGGGCGTACGTCCTGTCGTCAACCAAGCTGGGGATGCTGTTTGGAATGGAATGAAAGAAATGGCTACTACAGTTAGGGGATGGTTTACAAATAATGACACTACACAGCCTGTAGATATTGCTGTTAATTCTATGGCTGACACTGTTGGAACTGATGGAAACACTACGCAATATAATGTAAGACAACAGGGAGATAGTTTGTTAGTAGCTTCCAATGATAATGATGTTCAATACTTCTCTACGGGAGGGTATGTAGATAATGATGATGACCCTTGGAGAACATTAGATACAGCTACATTAGCAGAGATTGGAATCACAGCTATAGAAGAATCTGTAACCTCTACAACTTCTCCAATCGAAGCTTCATATAGACTTACTAATTCTCTAGGACATAACCCAGAGGATTTAGCAGAAGCCATTAATGCTGTAGAAGCTGCTCCTTCAGAGAATAGAACAAAGCTGGCTGTAACCCTTGGTGAACGATTGGGCTCTGGGCAGGGGGTGGTGTTTGATAGTAAGCAAGCCGTGGTGAAGGCGGATGTTCAAACTAAGATCGTACAGCTAAGAGCTACAATGCCTAAGCCTTCCTCCAACCTTACTGATGGAACAAGAGTGTTAACGCCAGAAGAACAAAACCTAGATGAACTTCTTGCTAGTAAGAGAGCTAAGACAATGGAGGCTCCACAGCAGAGTAAGATGACAGCAGACCTTGATATTCCAGACTATGGTGGAGACTATTACACAGCAGACGACTGGAGTGGTGGGGATAGTTTCGACACTGTAGAAGTTGTAGATGATTGGAGTGGAAGTAATTTAGATGGTTCCTCTTATTATGACACTAACACTGAAATGCTAGATGCAGGTATTAACCCATTAACTCCACAAGGAGAGATGCTTGCTGAACAGAATATAGATGGGGATATTGGACAGATTGAACCTTTAGATACTGAGCAGTATGGTTCACATCTACAAGCTGTTAGAGAGAATTATGAGATGGGAAGTGATATTCCAATAGAAGGATGGAGGGAGGGAGAGCAGAAGGCTATGTCAACTTCTTCAGCATCTTCGGGTGCAAAGTCTGGATCTTCGGGTGCAAAGTCTGGAGGTGGCTCTAAGATTAATTGGAGTAAGTTATTCTCTGGTTTAGGGAAGGCTGGCTCTGCTATGGCTTCTTCTAAAGATGATCCAATGCCTAATTTTGAGAGTGTTAGTATAGGGGCTTCTATAAGTGGAGCAAGTGGAAAAGCCTCAGTAGGGGAGTTAGGGAATAGGTGGACTCCTGTTCAAGGGGTGACAGCTAATCAATATCTTGCACAGCTTTTAAGCTCTCTTAAAGTAGCCTAATAGGAGAATAGAATGGAACAACAAATACCTACATCTCCACCTATGCCTCAACAAGAGAATGCTCCAATACAGGGAACTTCTATGGGGAAGGCTGTAGAACCTATGACAAAACCTTCAGATCAGATTGTTCCTGGAATTTCCCTAACATCTGATCCAGAAAACCCCATGCCTTGGGAACGTCCACCTGAATATACAGACTATCTGTCTGCTACAGAATATGTAATTAATGAATTGTTTCAACAACAAACATTTAGTTTTGTTATGGGGATGGTGAGGGATGGGGTTCCTATTGAAACCCTCACAGAGCTTATTGCTAAGATGGGAGTGTTTAAGGGAAAGTATAATGTAGATATTATGCTCCTTGTCTTGGAGCCTATTATGTTATTCCTAGTAGGAATGGCAGAGAGGATTGGGATTGATTATGTCTTTGAAGAGGAAGAAGAACTTAGTGAGGGAATGTCACAATTAATTATGAATAAGATTAATTCCTCTTCTATTAAAACAGAGATGGATATGAATAAAGATATTGCATCTAAGGTGGACAGTGAAAAGACTAGAAAGACTGGGGATGCTGTTAAGGAGAATGCAGATAATAAATTACGTTCCTTATTAGGAGGAAATGTAATTGAGAAGATGGATGACGTAGCAGCTTCAAATGCAGGAGGTGTATGATGAGTTGGGGTAGGGCACTTCTTAAAGTAATGGGGGACAATGCTGCTAAGGGATTGGAGGAACGACAGCAGATAGAGAATAAGCAGGAGGAGTATAGAGAAAAACTACAAGCTATTGCTGTAGAACAATACAAAACTGCTATGCAGAATTATAACACTAAACGCGAGATGTATGAGAAGATCAGTAGTAGTCCCAATTTTATTACCTATGCTAGGATAATGGGGGTTCCTGCTGGGAAAGAACATGAGTATGATTTGAGTGAACTTAAAGCTAAATGGGATAAGGATGTAAAACCTAATATCACTGAGTGGACTAATACATACAAAGCAGAAGCGCCCTCTTTAGATGAATATATACAAGCTGCTGAGAATGGAGCATTGGCCTCTGGGTATAAGTTTGATGATGATTTTTCTAGTAAGGTGGGTAGACTATTTGGAGTAGCCACTAAATATAGAGAGCCTGAAATTAGACAGGGACTACAAGCTCTGTCTAAATTTGAAACTGAAAGTATGTCTGATGAGGATAAGAGAATAGCAGAGAGGGCTAAGTATTCCGCTTCTCCTCTTGTTAGGGGAGCCAAGAAGCCTACAGATTATTTCTATTTAATGAATGCTACCCAAACTAAAGTTATTTCTTTTGATTCAAACCCAGATAAACTGGAAGAAATGTCAAAGAAATATCCCGGAAGCTTTGTTTCAAAATCTCCAACAACTAAAGACGAGAAAGAATCTAATCCTAGCTATGTATATGTTGTAGCGGAGGATGGCACTGTAAGTCAAGTTTTGAATCAACCAAATGTTGTTCAGCAATACACTGCTAATGGCGCTACTGTACATAATAATTTGAAGGATGCTAATGAATATCGTGAAAAAACACAAACCTTCTTGCTTACAGCAACAGACAACAATGGGGAATCTGTTGTCTCAACAGTGGTAGGAGCTTCTAACGCACACTATAGGGCCAACGTATGGCAGGAGAATGGATATAGTGAAGTGAATGTTATGGATGCTAATGCTGCTTCTACTAGCTTTAGAAAGGAAAGAACTAGGGTTGAAACTAAGAAACAAGCTTTCTTAGCTAATCAGTCTATTATGTTATTTGATCCTCAAACATTTGAAACTACCCCTGTTATCAAAGGAACGTCTGCTTATACAGAGGGGCTTAATAAGGGGCTTATTCCTATAGAAGATGGTAATGATATCCTTTCATATATGTCTAGCGTTAATAGACTAGAGCAATTAGAGTCGAGATTTGATTTTGAAAAAGAATATAAAAATAAAGTATTGGGACAAAGTAGAGAGGCATTACAAGCACGGGTAGATGCCGCTAGGGAAGCCCTTGAAAGCAGGGAAAGAATTGCACAAGCTAATAGAGAATCAAGGGAGGGGATTAATGCAGCTAATATTTCTAGTAGGGAATCTGAAGGAGCAGCTAATAGAGAATCAAGGGAGGGGATTAATGCAGCTAATATTTCTAGTAGGGAATCTGAAGGAGCAGCTAATAGAGAGGCCCAGTCTAACTATAGAAAGCTTCAATATGAATTAGCTGTAGCTAATTTCCTACACGCCAAAGATAAATGGGAAACACAAAAAGATAGTGTGGAGGCCCAAACTGAATATCGAGAGACTGCTACTATCCTCCTAAACATGGAGCTGGAGGATAAGAAAGATAAGTTAAATAAATATTCTGATGATGTAGTAGGGGATGTGAATGGTAATATCTACTCTTCAAGAAAAGACGTACCTCCTGGAGTGAGGGTGTTTTCTTTTGATGATGAAATGTTATATGACGAATATGAGAGGAATCGAGACCAACAAGTTGAACAACAAGCCTCAGAAGATAGGGCATGGGAAGAATTGAAAAAAGACCTCATAGGTGATGTAGGTAAATACTTGGGCACTACTGCTATCTCTGATCAACAAGCAGAACAGGCAAAGAGTAGAGTTAAAAGTTTAGGGCAGAACCTTTTTGGTGTAAATCTTAATACATCAGAACAGGCTTCGCTACGGGATAGTTTGGAAACTCTTGCTAATACATTAATAAGAAATAGGAGAGATATTGTATCGGCTCCTCAAGCTATAAATCTAGCGGCTAGGTTATTAAAGGATGGGATACCAGAGCGAGGAATTGAATCTTCGGCATCCTTCACTAAAGGTAATATGGGGATGTCAAAATATCTTAACATAGATGTAGATAAATATTATAAGCTTCTGGCCTTTATTAGTAAGCAGAATGTGAATAACTTTAGTACAACTCCATCAGCAGAAAGTCCAGAAGATGTCCGTTCACAAGTTCGTAGAGACTTGTTAGGGGAGGAATAATGGATAGTTTATTAACACCAGATGATACAGAGTCTGTGGATTCAACTACCACTGAACCTACTAGAAGTCCAATAAGACAGGTTGTATATGAAGTATTTATGGAGGAGGGAAGAGAAGATGATTACTATAAAGCTATTTCTGACCCAAAGAAGTTAAAGCTATTGGCCGAGAAGTATGGTGATCCTGATTCTATCAAGGCTCTACAAGAGATAGGAGAGTTTCAAGATGTAGGGGAGCATCTCCCTAAAGATGTGTTTGGGGTTCCTATTAGTAAGGATACAGCAGGTACTATGGTAAGTTGGCAGAGGGGAATTACAGGAGCTACTAGGGGCATTCTTCAGCTTGCAGGTAGTGATGAGATGCAGGCAGAGCTTAAAGCTGAGGATGAAGTATATTCTAAACTAAGAGAGTCCCAATACTATTCGGCAGGAGCAGAGATTACGGGAGCAGTGATGGAGCCCATTGGATGGACTGTCCCAATGGGAAATACAGCGAAGGCTGTCACAGTATATAATGCTATGAAGACTGCTGGAGTAGTAGGTGCTCCAGCTAAGGCTGCTGCTAAAAGAGAATTATATAAAGCTATTGGAGTTTCTGGAGCTGCAAGTGGTACTTATGGTGCCATGTATTATGTAGAAGAAGATGAGAGTAGATTGGATAATGCCCTATTGTTTGGTGGAGTAGGACTAGCTGCCTCATCAGCAGGGGCATATTTTAGAAATAGAGGAATCTCAAGACAAGCTGATGAGGATTTAGCTATTGTTGAACAATGGCACGTAGATAAAACACGAATTATGGATGATGTTTCTGAGGAACAGAAGGCCGAGTTGATTAGTAAACTTAGTGATCCTAAGCGGTATGAGAATGCTTCTGTAAAAGCTATGGAGCTTGTTGATGTAGAAAGACATATTAATAATTTTATTGAAGCTAGGAAAGCTTCTATACTTGCTGGAAGTAGACTCGACTCTCCTAAAGTTGATGATGTTGTAGATGAGATTATAGGCTTCCATAAAAAAGCTTTAGAAGAAAAACGTAATATGGCTTTCACGCTAGGTCTTGGTACTAAGACTAAAGGAGGAAAAGCTAAACCTAAAGCTAGGGGTAATACAAAACTAACACCTGCACAGGCAGAGAGTGTTAAGAAAACTGTAGATAATTACATGATAGCGGGCTTACCAAAATATGTAGAGAAGGGAGTGGAAGGTGTTGTAGAAGAAACTGCTTCTCCATTATTAGCTGGAGTTACACGGATAAATGGTAAGATTAAAAAGACTACATCTCCCCAACCAAAAGCCTTGTCTGAAGAACAAGCAGCAAAAGTTAAAAAGGTGGTAGATGATTATTTATTTAGCGGACTTCCTAAATATGTAGATGAGTCTACTAAGGCTGCTGAAGCTGTGGATGATAAGGTAGTAGAAGCTATATTCCCAGAGCTTGTTTTAGAGAGTGGGGAGAAGGTAGTTGCTGCGACTAAGAAGGGTGTATATGAGACAGAGAAGTCTGCTAGAGCTGCATTAAATAGTAATTTTACTACTAAGCTTGGAATTACTCCAGAGACACATAAAGTTGTAGCTGTTGAAGGAGGTTATGGAGTTGTAGCAAAAGAAACTGGAGAGGCGGCGAGGCCTTCTATTATTCCTAAAAAGAATCAAGAAGGGTTTGTTAGCCCAGAGCTTATGGTTAGGGGAGCATTAGCTGGTGTAGGCACTGCAGTAGGATTTGCAACAGAAGAGGGTGGAAGTATTGTTGGAGGTATAGCTGGAGCAGCCGCAGGATTTATAGCTCCATCTGTATTTAGAAGAATGTGGAGATCTGCTAGTAATAGAACTTCAGTTAAAGTGCAGCTTGCTAACAAAGTGTTGGATGAATTTGAATATAGATGGGCAGAGAATGTGAGGAATGGATTGGGGGCTGATGAAACTCTAAAAGCAACCATTAGAAGTTTTAGTCCTGGGATCACAGATAAGATTGCATTCAGCAAGCATGTTACTTCAAGGCCATTACGTTTGGCTAGAACAGAAGGAGAAGCTATTTCTATTATAGAAAGCATGGAAGGAATTGGAAAGCCCAGTGTGTATAAAGAAACTATACAAGGGGTAGATGCTACATTAGCTGCCTATGTTCCTAGAGTGTATGGAAGGATTATGGAACACTTTCAATCTAGCAGAGAAGAGGTTACTAAAAACCTAAGTATGTTTGATGAGTTTGCTTCATATCTTAGAAGCAATACTTCTGTACAACAATATAAAGAATTCTCTGATGTATGGTTAGATGGCCATACTGCAGTAGTAAACTGGTTAAAGGATACTGTTGGAGACGCTGGCGTAGCGGTGTACATGAATAAAGTAAAACCTATTGTAGAAGATATTGGCCAGCAGATGGTTGATGCTAAGATTATATCAGAACTACAAGAGGATTATCTTCCGAGATTCGTCACTGACTATCAAGGGCTTGTTAAACATTTTCCAATTAAAGAAGGGGAATTAGCTCTCCCAGAAGTATTTAATAAATTTGAAAAGAAGATGGGACGCCCTCCTTCAGATATTGAAAAATCATATTTAGTTCAGGAGATGTTAGAAGGACGAAAAGTTAACCTTGATACTATTACAAGTTCTGGACGTGATAGAGTTCTCACAAAAGTTCCTAAACAACTGCGACAATACTACTCTGATCCTGTAAGAACTATGCACACATTTATTCAAAGAAACTTAGAACAGGTGAGTAAGAGTAGATTGTTTGGAGAGAAGGCTTACAACTTCATTGAGACTGCTGATGGTAAGGTTATAAAGCAAAAGGTCTTAGTGTCACTAGATAATGCTATAGAATCTCTCATTGTTCAACATCATCCTGATCTAACGAAGAGAGAGATGTATGAAGTTAAGAATGCCTTAACTGCTCTATTTGGGAAGGGGGAAGTTCCTCCTTGGAGATTTTTACAAGTCATTAGGGACATGTCTACCGGGGTTGTTCTAGGAAATCCTCTAGCCGCTGCCACACAGATTGGTGATATGTTAACCCCATCTTATCTAAATGGAGTGAAGAATAATATAAAAGGAATTATTAAGGCGGCTGGGGTAGATAAAAATATTTCTGCTAAAGATTGGGGGTTTGTAAATCATTGGTCGGAGGAATATGTGTCTACTATAGGAACTAAACAGTTTGCAAACTTTATGTTAAAAACTGGAGGGTTTAGATTTGTAGACTTACTAGGAAAAGATGTATTCCTTAATTCTACTTATAGTGCCTATAAAGAATTAGCGCAAGGTGGAGAAGCTGGGGTACAAGCTTTACGAGAAAGGATTGGTAAGTATTTCCCAGAAGAAGCCCTAGATTCTATGGTAGATGTTCTGAATAGAGGAGGAATAAATCAGGACATTAAAACAGCTATCTTCATAGACCTAGCAAAGCTTCAGCCTATTACTCCTGCTCAATTCTCAAGACAGTATTTGGAAAATCCAAATCTTAGATTTTTGTATTACCTAAAAAGTTTTATGTTACGTTGGGTAAATAGAGTGAAGATGGATAGTATTGACGAAATACAGAAAGGGAATGTAAAAACTGGATTACAAAATCTAACATATATAACTATGGTATTGGGAGCATCAGGGTTAGTTTCAAATCAAACTAAAAGAGCAATGTTATACGGCCCAGGAGTGGTTACAGGAGATGTAGAACCTAATCAAGTGGCTATTACAGAGGATTTAGAATCTCTTCCTGTAGAAGTATTTGCTAATGCTGTTAAAACATTGGGAATGTCAGAGTACCTAGCGGATCAAGTTGCTTCTGGAAATGTCCTGAAAGGTTTGGGAAGTCTTGTCTCTACTCCAATGGGGATATTTGATAATCTATTTTCATTAGGAAGTGCTGTGTTTGCTGGAGAAGAGGGTATAACTCCAGATGAGAGAGATAGGATTATGAATGTAGGGTGGCTTAAATTATATAATACATACTTTGGATCAGGGTTTGAAAGAATGTTAGCCAGAGAGGAGAAGCTTAAAGAAAGAAGAGAAAGAAAGTGGGAACGTAGATTAGAGGGAATTGAGGAGGCTGTTGGGTATGCTGAAGGAGGTCTTGTTACATCAAACATTCCTTCCCTACTAGAAAGAACTAACAATTCCTAAAGGGGAATAATATGAGTGAATCTGAATTCAGTATGTTACGGGATGATTATAAACAACTCCTGACAATGCTTATGGCAGCAGAGGAAGGGAGGGTGGTTAATAGACAAGCAATAGAGGACTTATCGAATTCTATTGCAGATGTTAAACATATCCTAAAAGAACATATGGAAGATGAAGAAGAACAAATAAGAATAACATCAGAGAATATTAAAACCCTTTCTGAGAGTGTAGGGGTTATGCAGCGTAGTGTTGAGACATTACAACTAAGCCTTCCTAAAGCAGAGGTGTGTGCTTGGGCTGAAGAGAAGATGTATATTCAGAATAAATGGAAGGAGAGAGTTGATGGAGGAATTACAAAACTTATTCAAAGCTCTATTGTTGGAGGGGGATTTGTGTTAGTGATGGTTTTAGTTTATGGGACTATTGAATATGTCAAGAAACATTTCTAAACAATCTCATTTCACAGATGAAGAGTTTGAATGTAGGTGTGGCTGTGGCCTATACATTCCTAATAAGAAATTAAGGGAAGTGTTAGAAGAGTTTAGAGGATTTGTTGGAGTCCCTGTATACATAACTTCAGGAACTAGGTGTGAGAAGCATAATAAGAATGTAGGAGGGAGTGTTAATAGTAGGCATTTAACAGGGGAAGCTGCAGATATTATTGTATGGGCTATGCCTGCACATGACGTGTATGAATATTTTGATAGTAAGTTTCCTAATACATTTGGTATTGGGGAATATGAAAGGTTTGTACATATTGACGTAAGAGACAACAGAGCAAGATGGGGGAAATGACATGAGACTAGATAGAATTAGTAGCACTGGTAATACCCAAGCTGGGGGAGCTGTAACCCTAGATGTCAGTGATGAAGCTATTAATCACCAATTCAGTATTGAAGTTAGTGCTACTCCTACTACAGGAACCCTAACAATTAGTGGGGCTGGTGTTAATAGTGAAACCTTCGTAGATATTGGTACTATCGACCTAACTTCAGCAGACTTAGTTAAGCTAACCTATGGAATGTATGATAAGTTTAAGTTCACTCCAACATCATTTGATGCTGGCAAAACTTATGACATTCATATTTCTTCTTGGGAATAATTAGGGAAGAGTATTATGTATCTATATAAACCTACATTACGTTCTCCAGAGTTGCATTCTCCTACATTGGAGGATGTAAAGGTTTATCAGAATAGAATTGGGAGTTTTGATGGTATTACAGAGGGAGCATTGAATACATTCACGGCTCCCTCCTTAGAACTGTTGTTTGCCAGTTCTGCAAATTCAGATGGTAGCATCACCCTTGATCCAAAGATTACATTCACCCGTGCATCAAGTCGCACAACAACGGA
>Ga0208019_1000240_pt1 | contig 30307 bp, 36 predicted proteins | sample CB_VirMetaG_5_FD_184540 | JGI IMG/M metagenome (GOLD analysis project Ga0208019, IMG submission 184540) | Freshwater to marine saline gradient viral communities from Chesapeake Bay - CB_1508_1D Viral MetaG (SPAdes) (version 4) | ecosystem: Environmental > Aquatic > Marine > Coastal | place: USA... | reverse complement strand
ACTTGTACCAGTTCTCCTTCGTTAAATACATTAGGATAATTTTTAGAATTTTCAATATCATACTTAATAGTTACGTGACTTCCAGCATTAAATACTTCGCCTGCTAAATTTACAGGAATTTTAGGTTCGTATTTTGTAATACCCAGCAGTTTTGTTACATTTTCATATTTAACAACAGCATAATTAGTAGTAGGTGTTTTTAAAATAAAACAATTTGTAGTGTCTACTTGTTCTAATGGAATAGTAATACCCAGTGAAAATTCTCCTCTAAGTTTAACTGCTTTTACTCTATCGCCGAGAGATCCTGATAATAAACCTTTGTTTTTTTCATTGTTCCAAAAGTTATAATATTTGAGAATGTCTTCAGGAACAACAGCATTTTCTGGAATATAAACAACATAATCTCCAGTTTTATATTGACCTTTTTTTACAACACATTGCCAACCTTCTGTTGACCCAATATTTGCTAATTCTAGTGCATCAGCATTCGGGTGAGGTTTAATAAAAATTTGTTGTACATTACATTTAATTTCTGACATAATATTTCTCTATTTTAAGTTATTTAAAAAATCACGTAGTTTACCTGATTCGATTTCAGCACGAACTTTAGGTTCTTCTGTATTAGTAGAAGGTGAAGTTGTTGATGTTGTTCTTTTTATAATGTCCATTGCTGACGACGAAGGTGATCGTTGTGGAGCAGCAGTGCTACTACTATCGTCATCTGTTTCAGGATCGTAAATTCGAAGAGTGTCTATATCAAACTCTAAGTCTATTTTTGATCCTACTCCTGATGAATTTCTTGTTTTCATTAGCTGTAATTGATATTTCCCTCGTTCCCGCATTGCTCGACTAGTAAAAATACCAAATACATTATCTGCTGTTTGAATCTTGGAAAGACCACCTGAAATATGCGAATGATCAAATTCAACTTCCTCAACTGAGGATCGATTTAACTGTGATGCAGAAATAGTAACAGTGTTTAGTTCCATAGCTAAGTTTCTAATTTCTTCACTAACATGTTTATCTTTAATAAATAAATTTTCAGCAGAAACTTTTACGCCATTTGGCATTAACAAATCCAAGTAATCTATTAACAATACATCAATACGTTTTCCAGTTTTAACTTCATATTCTTTAATATATGCGCGTATGTCATTTGGTGTTTTGCCGGAAGGCATATATTTTACTTGCAATGCCCCTGATTTTTTACCTATAATTCTAACTTTTGTTTCTAAATCATCAATATTTTTAAAAATAGTTTTAGACGGAATATCTGTCATCATTGAATCAATACGCATTGAAACTAAATTTTCGGAAAGTTCCAATGTTAAGTATAATACATTTAAACCAGCTAATGCCCAATTTACTCCTAAGTTTGCTAAAAACAAACTTTTTCCTGCACCTGATCCACCTAAAAATAAAATTAATTCGCCACGATTAATACCTCCATATAGCCGTGCATCTAAGCTAGGCCACCCTGACGATATTTGACCATTTTTATCTTTAATTGCCATTAATCGTTCTCTTGGATTAGCAAAATAATCTGTTCCCAAATCTTTTTGTAATCCTATTTGTACAGCTTTTTTAATTAAATCTTCAACAGGGCCGTACTCTCCTTTCTCTAATAAATCTGCCGAATCTAAAATAGCTTGTTCTAGTGCTTTATGTTTTGAAAATGTTTCAAATTCTAATAAAAGCCAATCATAGTGATTATCGTTTAACTCTCCTGGATCTTTTAAATCTGCATGAGTTGCTGCATTAATTATCTCAAATGTAGGTAACGTATTATGTTGAGAAACATATTCGCTCAAAAATTCTGCAGCTTTTTGTAGTTTCTTATCAAAGTAAGTTGAATTAAACACTGACTGACAACGAACAAAAGTTTCAGCACTAGATAACATCATCTCAAGATATAATTTTTGAATTTCGAAGCCATAATCAGTATTTTGTCGTGTTGCCATAAATTTCCTTTAATTACTCAAACCAGTGTTTTGCTTTTAATCTTGTTTTTAACGGTGACGTTTCTACAGAATTAATTATTGTATATAGTGTATATAGTTTACCATATCTTAATATAGCATCGTTAATATCGTTTATTCCTGTATCCCAATCAGGCATTGATAATTTCCAATTTAGGTCTAATGCCGACTCAACTAGCTTCTTCCCAGCTAAATCTTTATCTGGTACTAAAATAACATCTTTATTTAATTGGTTAATTAACATAGCTTGTTGTTCAGATATTGCTGATCCTAGTAATGCAACTCCTTCTATATGTATAGCATCAATCGGTCCTTCAACTACAATTACTATTTCTCGATCACGGGTTTGGTTATCTAAATTAAATACATATCCGGGTTGAGTTTTGGTTAAGTATTTTGGAGAAACATCTTCAATTGCTCTTGCAGTATATCCTACTAATATATTATTATAATAAAATGGTATAATCAATCTATTTCTCATAACTGGTACAGTTGAATAGTAAAATTCAAAGTCTGTAAGGTATAATCTCCGAGCTTGCATATATTGAGCAAGTTTAGTGATATACTTGTTATTGTGAGTACATGTAGCTAATTGATGAGATTCTGGTGGTAAAATTTCTTGTTCAAATGTAGGTAATAATTGTTTAGATGTATTACTTGAATTAGATTGATATTTCAATGCGTCCAACATTAATTTATTAATCGTACTACTTGGAACATTAAGCCATTCGAGTAATTTCTTAAATTTAAATGAAATATGTTTCCCCGGCATCCATCCTGTTTTATATCCACAGTTAAAACAGGAATAGCTCACTGAGCCGTCGGCTTGGATATTAATACCTCCTCGACCTCTAGTGTCAGGTGTAGTTCCATTATGAACACAGCATGGAGCATTTCCAGAAATCCATCCACTCGGTGTTGTTTTAATCTTCCTTCCTTGTACAAAAAATGTACGTACAGTATCAGATATATCAGACATACAACTAACCTATAAACTATAATAATATAGTTATTTTACAGTATTGTGTTTAATAAGTCAATGCTAATTTCTTATTAGAACTTTAGAAATTTTGTCACTAGGATCAACTACAGTTTTAAGACGCATAAATTCATACACACCTGTTACATTAATAGGAACTGGTTTAGTATTTTCAGTACTATCAATACTCAGTACTGCAATGTCTGCCCATGGTGTTTCAACATCCAACTGGCTACTAAGAGTTGCTTGAATTATTACATCGCCTTGAAATTGATTAGAGTATATTGCGAGAGTGTGTAACGCTTCGTTGTTATTTATATTCGATTCTGCATTAATTGGATCAGAAACCCATTCGTTACTGTAAACTCCAACAGAATGAAAGTTATTAATTTCTAACGAGTCTTTAGGGCCTGGAAACGCATAATCATTAACTAATATAGTTGCATCATTATCAAAATTACTATGACTATATGTTATTATTTTGTTATCGTTAATATCTACTAAATATATATTATATTTTAAATATTGTTGTTTTATATTAAATAGATCTTGTTCGGTAAGAGTAACAGTAAACAATCCACGTGCAGTTAAAGTACTGCCGTCGTCAAGGACCTGACCGTCACGTTCTATTATTAGCATGCTTTCACTATCAAATGCAACAAATTTAGGGATATATTGATAAACATCGATTGGACGTTGATTTGCATTGAGCAACCGAAATTGTAGTACATTATCAATACCTTTATAAACTTGAATTTGTCTTTGATACACTGGTCGATACTCCGTGATGAAACCTGCTAGGTTTACAACAACATTAATTTTATTTGAAATTAGATACCTTGGCGTTAATTGCATACAGTATTTATAAGATTATGTTAACAAAAGAGATACAAGAAAAATTTCCATTTTTAAGCATTGTACTTTACGGTGGTTCCGAGTACATAGGTGTTATTATAAATCAGGATCAATCAGTGACAAGCATGTATGTGTATACATTGATTAGATCAGAAAAAGAAAAGCTAAACTTTTTAGATTTAGGCGATGTTTGGTGGTGGGAGTCTAATAGACTTCTTCCTATTAACATTTTCTTACGATCAGAAATGATTCCGTATCAATATGCTATAATTACAATGGTAACAAAAGATGTTAATGTATTAATAGGACCGTGTGTTAATTTAAATAATCTTGCGTCTAAACGTGTTAAACGCAAGAATATTCAACTAATACGCCGTAGTAAATGACTATAAATTTTGTTGCTCACACAGCAAATTCATGTGGACAATCACTAACATAGCATACGAAAATGCGTGTGCTTTTTTAAAATAATATTCATTATTGTTAGGCTTTTCCCATACTTCGTTCATTATAACTTTCCAACTTTTTTCTATAAGATATTTTTTCGCAGGTCGAATAATCGATAGGGTAGCAGCTAATTGTGCCACGGAAGTAGGGCAAAGTTTCTTGAGTACCTTCCCATGCCCGTTCAAATGAAATAGCTGATTGACAAAATTTTCTTCTTGAAGTAATTCCCATTTAGGCTCCTTATGCATTAACTGTAACAAGTGTTCTTCATTTTTCACTTGTTGATATATGCTAACATTAAGAATATCAAATTTAAAATATCCACGATCTTCAGCTTCCTTATAGTTCAAAGTTGATTGCATCGATAAGGGATTGTGCGGAATTTCAGTTACGTAAATTCCTGAATTATGTAGATTACCATTACTTAATGTTGCAATTCTGTGTGGTAAAATTGATAATAATTCTGTTCTATCTCGCAAATCTATATCAATATCCATTTTTATTTCTATTTTTTTTGATTTTCTTTTGTGTCATATACCATTTCAGTCGACTTACTCGATCTTTCATTGTAATACCAAGGATATGGTCAAGTTCATGTAAATAGCATTTTGCACTATAATCAGAAATTTTAATAATATGTTCTTCTAAGTTTTCATCGTAAAATTTAGCTAAAATTTCTCTTGGTCTTGAAATATATGCAGCCATATTTGGAAAACTTAAACATCCTTCATAGTCTTCCAATTTTTCTTCGGTATATTCTAATACAGTAGGATTAACACATAAAATAGCATCGGTAGTACTATTTCCCATTACAAATGCTTGTAGATCAATTCCAATTTGATTTGCACTAAGACCGATTCCTCCATTTTCTAGCATAACTTTTACTAAGTTCTCTTTTAATGTTGTTAAGTCACATTGTGGATTTTGTAAATTAACTGGTGTTAATTTTTTATTTAAAATAGGGTTTGGGTATTTAATTATTTTCATATTAGATATTTGCTTTTTGTATAATGTCTTTTACTAAAATTAAATCGGCTTTTTGTCGTTTAAATCTCAAGCTCCAATGTTCAGGGTCTAATATACGATAAATCATTTGAAGTTGTTCATCGTTAAACTTTGATAACATTGATTTTCCAGACTGGCAATTTAATATCAACCACGGGCTAATTTTCCCATCTTTAATATTCCATACTGCTCTATTAACACTTACTAAATTAAAATAATCAGTCCAATTATGATGATTTTCAGTAGCCCATTCAACCATAGTATTTATCGATCGTTCTAATGCTGATTCTACTCCTTCTTTTCGTATTAGGTCTATTACATAGTTTTCGTAAATACTTTCATCACACCATTTGTCAATTTTAATGCCAGACGTTACTATATATGTAATATATTTGTCAATGTATAATGGCTTAACATTTGATAAAAAACTTCCAAATTTTACAAAAGCATTATAATAATTACTTTTGCAAAATTCTTCATACGACTTATCAGATTTTGCCCCTGCACTTAGTCTATAAAATTGATTAAAGGTATAATATCCCAATCGAACTCGTTTTTCATTTTGTTGCAAAGCTCGCCGTTTAGGTGTACATAAATGTGAATTTAATGTACTTTCTCGCATATACCCTGAATGACAATACTCGCATACAAATGGTTTATTAGAGTTTAACTTTGTCGATACCATGTTCTTCTGCTAATGCTGTTAATTGTTTTTTCGTCATAGTTGATGCTATTAACTCTAAATCTGAAAGTTTAGCAGTTGGATATATTGACGCTAATAATTGAACTTCTTTATTTCCAGTTTTAGCTGTTTTTAATGCTAAGTATGAATATCGTTGAGATTTTCCAGTAGAGCCACACATTGTTATTAGTTTCCAAAATAACTCAGGATGACCGGTACTACTAGATTTAAGTACTCCTAATGCACTATTTAAGTATGTATTTGTTTTTAGCACAGCATTTTCCTGCTGCCGTCTAGATCCTGCTACATTACTCATATAACGATTTAACAACCAGAAGTTCACAGACTTTTTTTCAATATCAGTAAATTCGTCCCAAGCATTACTATATCCGTGATCTATACAAAAAAATATTTGTTTTAAATTTAATTCACCTTCCTTTGCCATAAGTTATGCCACTGATCCAGTTGTACGTCTAACAATATCGTCGTGTGAAAATTCACCCCAATATAATTCAAATGCAACACCATCTTCTAGTCCTTCAAATTGATGATATTTTCCAGGTAGTACTTGTGTATATTCTCCTGCTTCTAAAATAGTTTCATCAATTAATCCATCTTGATCAGACTGCCATGTTCTAACTAACATCTTTCCAGATTCAACAAAGAAAAAATTTATTTTATGTTCATGCTTATGTTCAGAGCATTTGTAACCTTTATTATACTCGATACGATGAAATTCAAAAAACGCATTCGCAATTAATGATTGAGTTTTACCCCATACTTTACCTTGAATCATATGTTCTCCTTAGAATAAATTTGAATAGCTAATAACTTCGCACTGTCTACTAATGTCTTTAATAAAAAATGCACATAATGGATTTTCTGTATCAGTTAACGGTATGCCAATTAATTGACTATTTTGGGTTTTTGGAAAATACCATTTTACATCTGTATAAAAATTAATAATACTAATCTCAGCAAACTCTGCTTTAAAACTAGTTAAGGGATTATATAAAAATGCCTCAAACTTTCTATTATTAATCGAAGTTAACGGTAATACTTCTAAATCACTACCCGTTTCGGAACAGCCAATAGTAATGCTCCAATCTAATGGCATAGATATTTGATTGTTGTTAATTTCTAACACCATTGCAGGCGCACTAAATGATTCCAGAAATATCAATGATGAAAAAAAGAAATCGGGATTTTCTGGATTTGAATTATCTAAAATACTAAATCTAATGTCGTCGTCGATTTGATCTGGTAAATTATCTAACTTATAACATTGATTATCTATTGTTAATATCTTCATAGGACACCTTCACATAAATTTATTATTTTACTACGATATTGATAAAAGTCAACCTTTTTGCCAATCGACTTTTTCAATAGTGAATGGATATTCTGCTTGCTTGTAAAACTTCTTACGTTCGGTTAAATGTTTTTTTGAAAATTTACAAGTAGATGAAATGTCCCATATTTGTACAAAGTCCTTATTTTTTGATTTTCGTAATCCCCTACCAATCGACTGAATTACTCGAACAAAACTTTTACCTGGTTCGATTAATACAACATTATGTAAATTTACAATGTTAATTCCAACTGCTGCTACTCCGTATGTTGCAATAACTATTTGATTTTCCCCATTATCAATATCAGTGTATGCAGTATTTCTTGACTTTAATTTCATACTTCCATTAACAAAAACCGACTCTGGAATTAATTCATGTAATAGCTCTCCTGTAGTAATTCTATCAACAAGTATCATAGTATTACCAGATTCTTTAATTTTATTAAATAATTTTGCAAAGTATTCAACTCGACTTTTGTTTGTTACAAGATACTTTAGCTCACTTTGATAATCTCGAAACACTTGTGTTTCAAGTAATTGTAAAATATTAATATGGCATGATGATAAGATGTCTTTTCCTTGTAATTCAGATGCACTAATTGCTCCAATAACAGGCCCTAAACTAGCATGTATTGACTCAAATTCAAATGATTCTTTTGGAATAGTGCCAGTTAATCCCCATCGAATAGGTGTATTTTTTAAATTTCTAGTTAGAATATTTTTTAACACTTCGGCTTTAGCCTGATGACAATTTGCTACAACAATGTCTTCTACTAAGTAATTGTGATCGTTTTTAATATGTAAATTATATATAGTATCTGGTTTATATATTTCTTTTTTTGAAATTAAAAATACACCTATTGGATTCGCATTTATTAATACATCTGTAGTTAGTTGATCTGCTCTAATCCATCCGTTATTTGTTAAAAATTTATGATTATGAGTTACTTCAACTCGAGCATTATTACTAAATGTGAGTTCTAACATAGTCGATGACATTGAATTTACTAAATTCCTATGCACTTTCACAATAGTATCTTCTTTAAACTGTTGTGTTTTTTCACAAAAATTTATAACAGCATCACCTGATCTTAATTCTTTAATTGGTATTTTTCCATTAGGTGTTTGAACTAACATATGCCCAGTAAAACATTCATCTATAATTACTGTGGAAACATTTTCTAAAAAATCAGCTAATGTTAATGTATCTTCTTTATTTTTACTTTTTTTATCCAAAATGTTCAAACTTTGCCATGTACAAATAGTATGAGTTTTACCTAACTCCTTTCTATCTCCAAAGTATACACCTACATCTAATCCGCAATTTTTATAATCTGTTTCAGTTTGTACTACAAGTGATTTGTTAGGTACTATTACTAGACTGCGTCCATAGGGTTCTGTTACTTTACTTAATGTAGCAGTAATAATAGTATTATGGTGTAGTACACCGTTTGCATCGTAATACAAATACGGACTATCGATTCCAATATCGTAAAATGTTGTATCTCTTAGGTATTCGATCTTTTTAACTTTAACATTTCCATTATATGTCTCTATGTAGTCGTTTAACACAAGATCTTCTGCAAAAACATCACTGCCGTCTTTTCGTAAAATGTGTCGATTAGCACATTTTATTTCAATACCTGTTTCAAGTACAATTTTAATACCTTGCAAGTTTTCTTTTTTAATGATATAGTTAATACCAGTGTCACCTGACGGTGTTTTAACTGTACATTTAAGATCTCTAATATCTTCTTCAACATTATCTTTTAACTTAATTCCTTTATATTTTTCGATAATGTGTGCTAGTTTGCCTATATGTGTGCTAAATTTCATCAAGGGTCTCTTGTGATAGTTATTTAAAAGTTTAATGATTGTAACAGTGTTAGCATTACTATTAGATGTTGTTTATCATAAAATTATAAAAGTCTTTATTTTCAACGTCAATCATTATAGTAGAATCGTATGTTAAACATTTTCCAGCTCCAGTTGCTACTTCTTGTAATGCTTGTGGATTTTTTAAAAATGCATTAATTACATCTACTTGATGATCTCTAAGCATAATTTCTTCATTTTCAGCAGGATGCCCTTCTGGCCATCTAACATTCTGATCTGCCCAAAATCTTGATGTAATCTCGCTGAAATTTAGTTGAACTAAATTTCGGTTATCTTCAATTTCTGAAATTTCTATATTGTTATTAGCTAATATCTCAATTATAGTAGGCAAATGATTAAGATACCCTACTCCGCCAATTCCAAAAAATGCAACAGTTCCGTCCCACCTACCTAATTTATATTGTGGCATATACTTAGCATATGGTACTTGAAACTTTAATGCTGATGCTATTTTTCGCCTAACATCGACAGGCAATCCTTCAAATTTAATGTTTACTTCGTCGTTAATAATTAGTTTGCAATGTTCCATTGTTAATTCCATAAATTGTATTAAGGTAAAGACTTTCGTGAATAATTAAGTCGCAGTGCATGGTTATATAAGCTATTATTTTAGAGAAAAGAGGAGCATCAACGATTAGTGCTGTACTAGGCTTCCATGATATTTTTAGTAAGATGTTTGGTAATTGCACTGCTGAAACGTAAACTATTTTAGTATCTGCTTTGATTAATTTAGATAACTTTAGTTCTTTTATCTCATTTGCTAGTTGTGTATTTGAATAAATAATTTGCTGATTAGAGGAGTTTGTTGAATCAATCAAACAACACTGCTGTTCTAATGGTATTTTTGGTTCTAGATACTTTGCAATGTTAGTAATTGCAGACCCGCTAGATGATCTAGTAGCAACTAGTATTGGGGTTCGATCTAGTAGCATTAGTGCATCTAGTAAGTTAGTAATATTATTGCAATCTAACGGATGATACATTGCTACAGAATCTCTATTAGCAATTTTCTCAACTAACGACGTACCTTTCAGTTTAGGTACTAGATTAAACCCATATCTAAATTTTCGATCTACATATTTAAGATATGTGGATTCATTTATCTCACCTATTTCATTAACAATGATCTCATTTAGTTCTTTAGGAATATTATGCAGCTTATTGTCTTTAATACCGCATAAATATTTCTCAGATTGCGTTAAACAATCATTTACTTGAAAATACATTTCTAATAATGTATCTTCGACATATATATTTTTTCCAAGTAATCCTATTACTATAGGTGGAATTACGTACTCAACTATTGCAAAAAAATATATTCGAGTTAAGTTATTTTCTAGTTTAAATTGTTCTACATGAGTTGGCATTATATTACAAATTTGTTTAATTTCTTTATTAGAAAGTGTTCCAACAATACTAATGTTTCGAGTTATACAATTTATATTAGCATAATTAATCGAATCATTTGATAAATTAAATAGCCATTCTTTTAATTGTTCCAGTGTAATAGAGTCGTTAATTGTATACCCATGTTTTACAAAGATTATTAAAATATGTTGATACAACACATTTGATAACTTCGTTTCTTTTAACAAAAGACGATTACTGCGAGTTAACACACAGTGTTCAGTGCGAGTAAGTGTCTTAATAGTAGTCATTGCAGATACAATGCTATTATTGATTAATTGTTTATCTATCATAGATATAGTCACTATTAAAAATTATATTTTACACGATTCTAACGGCAAAGTCAACAAAGTTAACGGCATTCCTTTTTCAAGTTCTGTAATAGTGTACTCTGTGTGTGAAAATTTTACTAACCATTCACTTCTATCTGGGCATATTGGTTTATTAATGTTATTAATATCTAAATTTCCAACTGGTGCAATAATACTCGATCTATCGCAAAATACTGGATACCCTTGCAGTATTGCTTGCACACCGGGATTTGAATTGTAGTTTATAACTGCATGACAATTTTCAAATGAGAGATCATACTCGTCGTATGTATTTTTTATTTTTTTAGGAATCTCATTATAGATTAACAACGATTTATTCTCATTAAAATTAAATCTAGATCTAGGATGTTGACGGACATAAATCGGCTTGTTAGTATGTTGCCTAATAGTTTGTATAGTATCTAACACCCATTTAGACATTTGCGGTAATCCATACCATTGCTGACTATTTGGATTTTGGCAACATATTAAAATTTTATCCCCTTTAGTTCTCCAGGGCATTAATTTTATGTTTAATAGGTTAGGTCGAGTTGTATCATTACTATTTGCTGTGTAATCGATCATTTTTTGATTATTATACAACAAAACTTTCCATGTACTATTTCTCTTAATACTACCTACTTCTAACACAATAACAGGTTTATTATCGTAAAAGATTTGTTTATTATGGAGCATTCTGCCTTTCCACAAAATGCTCCATATTACATTAACATCTTGATCTTTAGTTACAATCGTATGTCCAAACTTTTGTAATCCAGATGAAAATGCTTCAAATACCGGAGCACTATTTAATGCTCCGTACTCTGTCCATAATTTAAATCTCATTCCAGTACTGTTCTGTCCGAGCTTGCATTAAATCTTTTTTCTTACTTTTTCCATTAAACTTTCGATCACCTTTCATATGATCGATCCATTTTCCTAGTACAGAGTTAATTAACGGATGTCCCCCACCACCGGTTTTAGCAATAGTTAAATATACATCTTCTGAATAATCGAGTACATTTGGATTAGTCTTTTTTAAGTTATCTAATATAGTGCCAAATACAAATGAATCGTGCCATTCTTGCAATGTAAAGATTCCATGCTCTGCATCTTCGTACATATTTTCAAAAGTTTTTAAAAATATATGACAAATATTGTTATTTAAATTTAAACCGTAAAACCCACATTCAGGCCAAGTTTGCGATCCTTTTCCTCGTCCTACATACGTTATCCACTTGTCATCAGGGAATAACTCTATCATTTCGCCATACATCCAAGGTGAATGAACTATAGTATCAGCATCTATCCAAACACACCAATCTTCTTTAAGTGTATCACATGCATCAAACACTGCATAAACTTTATTTGCAAATCGAATAGCATTCCATTTAAATTCTTTTTGAAAGTCTCTAGGTCTTTTTTCAGGAAAAGGACATTTACCATTTGCTTTTGGTACATCTTTCCATGTTTCTTTAAATTGGTTTAATTTGGGTAATTTTTGTTTTGCATCATATACAATAATCCGTTCATCATGTACTTTAGGTGTGCAGTCTTCTGCATATACTAATAATTTACATCGTGTGTCTACATTGTTAGAAAAACTATCTAAAAATCGTTGCCCATATACTTCTAAACCTTCTTTGTGAAAGGTCGTTACAAATGTTATATTTTTCATTTTATTGCCCATTGTCTTAAATGTTTCCACGCAGTTCCATCTTTTAATTCGTCTAATGTCCAGTGCATTTGTGCCATCTGTTGTATCCATACTGACCTATCAAATTCTCGAGGATTATCTAAATCTCGTAGATTTGTATGTGCAACAGGCGATGCTTGGCTTCGTTGCGGGTCTAGTACAAACACTGGAACTCCTTCAATTGCAGCAACTACACCTGGACTTGAATTATAACTAATAACTGCGTGTGCGTCTACTAAATCGTGCGTTAAATTTTCTGCACTAGAAATTGACACATTTTTTAACTTGTATCTAGATAATGTTCTACTATGATCTTTAGCTTTTTTGTCACCTGGATGAAATCTTACTACTATTGGCTTTTTAGTAAAAAGTTGAACACTTCTAATAGTTTTTAATAGCCACGGTATTAGTTGTTGGCCGTTCATACTCCATCCGCCATTTCGTTGACAACAAATTAAGATAGTTTTACCAGAACCGATATTCCAAGGTTTTAAATCAATGCCTAGTTTATCTTTAATAAGCTCCCATCGAGATGGGTCTGGATCACTATTACAATATTCGCCGGTATTTGGAAATATCCCATCATAACTATATCGTAAAAATTTATTTGTATTTTTTGGATCAGCATATAAAAATAAATTACTATCTACGATAATAGTTCGTTTTTTATTTGCTATTTGATTTTCATATACTGCTTTTCTCAGTTGCAAATGTGGGGCATTTTTACTATTTTCATGCACAAAACCCTGTATAACTGCAACATCAGTATTTACAGGAGTGTAATCAGTTACAATAGTCCCATCATCCCCTGCACGCCATACACCTTCTATAAAATTAACAATTATAGCTGGCTTTTCCAAGTTAGTATTGCCCGGAGGGATACCCATTAAGTATGAAGCTACTGTAATAGTCATTGTAAATTATACTCCTCTATTAATTTAAAGACAGATCCGTTTAACATTTCTTTAGGAGTATATTGACAATATCCTAACCAGTGCTGCCATTTAACAACTTTTTCAGTATCACTATACAACGGTGATTCTATTTTTGATAAATCTTTTAAACATAAATCGTCTGCTGCTGTAGGAGCTAAAGTGAATGCTGGTATTCCAAATCCTATAGCTTCTATTGCGGCAATGCTATTATATGTAACTACTGCATATATATTATCATTAATAAATTGATTATATATGTTGTTAGCTCCTACCCGTTCTCTTCGAGACAATTTATCTCGAACAATTATAGGACGATCTGTATATTTCTTTAATTCAGTTATAGTTTCATTTAACCAAGTATCACGATCGACTCCATAAAACATACACGGTTTGTCAGACGGAGTAACAATTAGAATAGCAGATCCTTTAGTTTTCCATTCTGTAAATGGTAAGTATGGTTTATCTTTACTAATTAGTTTAAATCGTTTATCAGGTAAATTGTAATTAGGAGTAGTGTGCTGCATATTATTAGGGACTACTCTATGCCACACTTTCCGTTTTTCTAAATTTCCAATATATCCTGTATCAATGTAAAAGTAGTTGCGTGTTTGTTGTTCGCATAATGCAACTGTTTTACGTTGAGTCATACTTCTAAAAATAACTGCTTCATTAATGTGGGCGGTTTTTAAATCTTTATAATCATCAATAAATCTTGCTTTCCCACCTTTAGCAAGACATTTGACAATTTCATCAGTGTTATCTATTGCTATCATATTAAAGGTGCTGTTGTTGTGAATATTCTGTATATATACGTTCTCTATGCCACTCGTTTGCCATATTAGTTAATGAAAAATCGTGAAAGCACGGTGTTCCTAGTGTATAGTGTAATAATTTAGCTGACGCATTATCTCCAAATTCATCAGGTAGCCAATTCCATTCAATAGGCAACTCACCAATTAAGGAATCGTCTAACCATGTAAATCGATGCACTGTTGCACCTGATGCATGTTGTACAAAATTAGTAGTTACTTGTTGATTTGCTTTATGGCCACAATTCCACAAAATTACACTTGACCAATTTTTTCTTGGATAGTCTTCGTTTTTTGCTCCAAGATACTTTTCAGTTAATCGGGTTTTATATGAATGTTTTACTACCATTACAGCTTTTGAATCGTCCTTTAAATTCCATAAGTTTAAAATATCATCTCTAACAATCATGTCACCGTCTATAAAAATAGCCCAACCTTTGTAATCCATTAAGCTAGGTACTAAAAATCGACTGTAAATAAAGTTATTACTACCATCTGTATGTTCTTCAGAGTAAGTAGACAATAAATTTAATGCAAGTGGTGAAATACTAACAGGTGTAGATGCTAGTCTAATTATAGAGTTAGAGCAAACATGATATGCTATTGCTTCCCTATGGTCATATCCTATAAAAATTGGTATCATTAATCTCTCCGTTCTATGTCATCTTCGACACACTCTAGTCCATATTGAACTTCTAATATATAACAGGGGTTGTCAGTTTGATTTATCCCTTGATGCCATACACCTGGCTGAATTACGTACCCTGTGTCGTTTGCACGTAATGTTGTTGTATAAGGCAAGTCCATCCATTCAGTATATACAACGCATTCGCCGCTTAACACATACCAATGTTCAGCTCTATTAGTATGTCTTTGAACTGACAATTGTTTATGGGGTTGGATCACTAGTTCTTTAACTTTGTATATTTTTTTATCATTTAAGACTCTATACCAGCCCCACGGTCTTTCAACTTTTGGATTTTTATATTCCTCTAATATCCAAGAAGAACTATTTTTCTTTGTCGATCCGCCAACTCCAAATTTAAACGTGACTCTACTGTTATCTTTATATTTAATATATTCGGGAATATTAGTCGATTCTCTATCTCCACCATTTGCAAATATAATTTCATAATCAGGATATTGTGCTAAACAACATTCGATAGCATCACATGCAGTATTATCGTCGTCAGAAAATGTTATCGTTTGATCTACCATTTCCAAGTTGTTTACAATACACAGACGTTCGTGCATTGGCATAAACGGTTTTCCTTTTTTTCGTGTTAACCATTCATCGGAATTTAGACCTACTATTAAGTAATCCCCTAAACATTTTGATTCTTTAAACGACGCAATATGTCCAGAATGAATAGGATCATATCCTCCAGTACATAGAACAATTTTTTTCATATCTTAAATCTCGCTAGTTTATATCATTCGTATTTAGTATGCAAAAAATAGTCAACTAAATAAATGTATGATACTTCCTCAACAAAAACTACTATTTGTACATATTCCAAAAACTGCTGGTCAGTCAATATATGAATTTTTATTTGAAAATATAAATGTTCCATACACATTAGACAATTCATCGTATGGATTAATATCAAATCAAGATTTATCTTTACCAGGACCTCAACAATATCATCATTTATTTTTTAAAGAATATATCAAATTTAATCTAATCAATGAAGATGATATATGTAATTACAACATATTTACATTTGTTCGAAATCCATATGAACGATTTAAAAGTGCATTTTATTATAGATATTTACATAAAGAATATTCTTATGAAACATTTTTAACTGACGTTTATCCTACTCTTTCTGAAAATGACGATTTATACCGTCATTTTTGTCCACAACATTTATATATAGAAGGATGTAATAGTGTAAATATCTATAAGTTGGAAGATGGGTTTAAACCGTTTATGTGCGATTTGAAAACAATGTTGAAATTAACACATAAGTTTGTTAAAAAGAACAATCAGTCTTCGTATAAAAAACCATTTCCATTTACACACAGAAATATCAGCTTATTAAATAAAGTGTATGCTAATGATTTCAAACGGTTTAATTACAGTATGCATACGCCTGGTCATTTTCCCACTGCATTATAGACTTATATCCTAATGTGTTTAAATATTGAGTTAAGTCATCGAGAGTATACCCGTAATTTAAACAACAATCATTAGTTTCTAATACTATTAGAGGTTTGCACTGTTTAATAGTATTTTCGGCTCCTTCTAGTGCAAACTTCTCATAACCTTCTAAATCTAAATGAATTAAGTCAACTTCAGACAAAAGTTGACTATCTATTGTAGTTATTTCAATACTTCCACTTTCCGACTCATTAATTGAATGATTTCCAGTATTTTTCCTATTTTCATTCATTGAAACTAGTTTTGATGTATTTCCTAAACCTTTGTTAATGATTTTAATATTTGAAATTTCCTTAGTATTTTCTACTAAACATTCATAATTAATAATACTAGGCTCGTATGTATACACTGTGTCAAAAAACGATGCATATTGATAAGGATATAATCCACAATGTCCTCCTGCTTGAATCACTGTACGATGCGATGGAATCATTGATGAAATTGTTTCTGGAAATTTTAAATGATCTGAATTAGTTAAGTATTTCCATGCTTTCTTATCAGTAGCAGACCATTTCCACGTTTTTCCTAAAATTTCTCGATAATCGAATTTAGTTTTTTTCATAATATGTTAGTTGCCTTATTTTGGCTAAATCATGCAATTTGTATAAAACAAGTGTGTTGTCATTTTAAAAACCTTGAGATTTTAACCGTGCTAATAAAGCGGTTCCATGTTCTTCTATCCATGCGTTGTAATTAGCTCTATCGGATTCCATTTTAGTATTCACTTCTTTATAAGTACTATCTAATTGTGATTTTCCTAAAGAATGATGTAAATGTTCTACAACAATATCTTCACGTAATGTAATGCAATTTAATCCTTCTCCAACAAACTGCCAACTATTATCAAGAAAAAAATGAACAGTTGCTGGATGTCCAAACCATCCAACTGCTCTTACTAAATCTCCTCCACATACCGGATGAGTTGGTAAGTGCTTTTTCTTTCTTTTTCCCAAGTCATCTGGATGAGCAATTTTTCTTAGTCCTGCTTCAGTTGCAAGCTCTTTATCCCAAAAGTCCGTTCGAGGAACAATATCGTCGGCACCTAACCCATACCAATCTTCGTTAGGATATTTTTTAAACATTTCTTCCATTGCAGCTTTTAGTCCTTCTCTAGGACCAACATTGATTATAAAACTTTTAGGAAATTGTAACTTTAGATATTCAGTTAAAAATGGGTCATCTTCGTCTAGTCTTACATAAACAGCAGATGATCCTTTAGTATCTACATATGCATCTATAAATCGTTTTAAACTACTTGGTCTTCCTCTTGTCGGTAAACTCCACATTATTTTTTCTCCAAATGTTTAGTTAAACTTGCTGAATTAATATTATCACCGATTGAATAATACGGGTGCAATCGTGCAATACTTGGAACAGTTGTATATGTGTCTAATACTAAATCACCTATTTGTTGATCAGCAGGAACATGTCCGTGCTCTTTAATAAACTCTAAAAGTTTTTGTGCTCCTAAAGGTTTTAATATGTATGCGTATGCGCCTTTGAAATAGTTGCCAGTTCCATTAAACTTTTTAGTTTTTAATATTTTAGCTTTTGGATTATAATACTTTTCAATAGTAATCGGTAATGTATCTTCGGATAATAATTGGGTATTATATTTTGAACTATATGGATCAAGACGATCCAATTTCAACACATCAGTAAACAAATCAAATATATTTTCAGGTAATGGTTTTAACATATAACCATCGTGTTCCAATATTAAAAATGGTTCATCTGTTGAAGCGCACATTTCCCATAATTTATAATGACTAAAAAAGCATCCTAATACGCCTAATCTATTTTTTTTGAATTTCATTGCTGGAAAAATATTAGTTTCTTTATATAATTCTTTAGCATAATTTCCATCAATTGCATCAAAAAAAATAGGTGATAATCCATTATTAACTGCTTTATCAAAGCACTCCTGCGCCATTGTACAGGAGTGTTTGTTTTCTTTTAATCGAATAATATATGTTTTCATATTAAAGATAATGCACACTAACAGCAATACCAATCGACGCTAATAGTCCAATAGTCATCTTAGCAAAATCACGCCTAACCATTGGAAATACATTTTTCATTTTTTTATTAGTAACTGTTGCAATAGCAAACTCTCGTCCTGCTAATAATCCTACAAAAACCCATGTTGTAGACATTGGTATATTGTTTAGTTCTTTAAAATACCACAGTATAAACGCATACGCTAAATCTACAATAGTAGCAGATCTAATAAATTTTGTTGATGTTTTTTGTTTTACTATTGATTGAATTTTTCCACCTCGTTCGTAAAACATAACCGCTAATAAACTTACAAATACAAATAATACAATACACAAATGTAGTACTGATAATTCTCTAGGTAAAAATACAGCAATATTAGCCATATCATGTGAAAGCCACATAAACCATAATAAACCTGTACTACACCACTGTGCAACTTTCCATGTATTGTTTGCTTCTTCGCGAACTTTCTTTGACTCGTCTAAAAATCTTGCAACAATAAACCATAAAGCATATGCAAATATTGCTGCAATAATATATCCAATAACTGACTTTAATAGCATTTTCTCTAATACAAGAGATGACGCAAATGCTGATAACACTAAAAATGAGGTTGATACTGGAACTCCAAATCTAGTTAATATCAATAATAACCCAGGAGCTAACGCATGATACCACTGAACTTCTTGATATGGAATTTTCGTTAATCTACCAAAGGAAATATCTCCATTGTACATGTACCAGCTATATCCCAAAGTTCCAACTAATAAAATCGACGCTGCAATCCATAAGTATTGCCATCTAACTTTACTGTTAGAGGACATAAATGTTCCTAAAGTTTGAACACTGTCGTTTGCGATTACAGAATATGCTGCTAATAAAAACCCAATTCCCATGTATACTGTTGATAATTCTATCATTTGTTAACCTTTAATAATGTTATACAGAAGCATCTTCCATTCCTGCAACCCTTAACTTAACAATGTTAGTTAATTGCCATTGTTTAATATCAAGAGATTTTAAAAGACCCAACCATTGATTTCTTAATAATGCAAATCCGTTTATTATAACTTCAAATTCAGCTACATCTGCTTCTCCGTCTACGTATTTTTCAACGTCACGGCTAGACAATGCTCGCTGATAATGTTCTAAATATTTTTTAAAATATAAACTACGCATTTTGCGTAGTTCAATATTTAGATAGTTCAAAATTGCTTCAATTTCTTGAAGTTGACCAAATCGGTACTCGACAATCCCCGGCAAGTCTGCTGATAATTTTTCAATATTTCCAAAAATTTTTAGCTCAGATTTTGCAGTAACTAATTCTGATTCAAAATGTGCTCTTGCATGTGGAACTTGAGTGATATCATTAACAATATCAGTATACCAACCCATTATTAATCCTCGTCAGTCTCAATATCATCATCGTCATCTTCTTCTTCATCAATATCTAAATAATATTGAATAGCAGCGTCTAATGTTGGATCTAAACTTAATAAGTCTTCAATAACTGAATCTTCTACTTCAAGGTCTACTAATAAATTAATATACTTTTCAGCTAATTCATCTAGATGTTTTTTATCAACGTGATCTCTAAATAAGTGCCAAATGTCAATAATATGTTGTTCATTCATGTGTAATATTCTCCTCTGTATCAGTTGCCAATTCTTCAACAACTTCAGAGTTATTTACCATTTTTTCTTTTGAACTAAAGTCTTTCATAATCATATCTAATTTCTGCCAATGATGCCATATTTTACGAAATTCAATATGTTCATTTCCTTGAGGATCAACATATCGTAACCGATTTCCAGTTTTTTGTAATAATCCTCGTTTTTCAAATAAGTCAACTAAACCTGAATATGGATCCATGCCGCGATCATATGGAATTTTAACTTGCACACCTTCAAATGGTTTTGCATATCTAGTTTTCATCACTTTACATGCTGATCGAATACCTAATACCTCAGAAGTTTTATTACCATCTTCATCTTCTTTTAATTTTAATTTTTTCATTGCTACTACAATAGAAGACGCATAGATAAAACCTGAGTTATGACTTACAATTCCACTATCTAATAAGTAATGATGTGCATCTGGTACACAAATATCATACACCGGTTGTATACCAATACTTTTTTTGCTTTTAATTTTTGCTTTTTTTAAATTCATTTAAATATCCTCTTTATAGACCCATTTTTTGCTGCCACAATCCCAAATGCGATCATAGCCGTTATCTTTCATTATTTCCCACTCAGTTAAATTAGGATTCCCTCCATTTTTAACTAACCGTTGCTTTGTAAACCTAAGTCGATGATGTCTAACGGTTGAATCATTAAAATACCAGTAATTAGGTAAAGTATCGTGAACATATTTAAATCCCAGTTGTTCGTATAGATTTCCAGTAAAGTATCTATTGTCACTGTATGTATATATTTCAGAATGTACGTTAGCTGCTAAAAAGGCAGAAAACATTTTTTGAGCTATTCCTATTAACATATATTCAGGATGAACACAGTATCTACTTAGTTCATATATTGAATCACGATCTCGTTTAAACGTCATTACTGCTAGTAATTTATTTTCATAGTACGCTCCATACTTAATACTAGCAGAGGCATACTTTTGTAAATGATACTTTTCACAGAACTGTCGTGCTTCACTACTACTTATTTCTTTTACCTGTGTTTTTCTACCATATACTTTATGTTTTGGTATTCCACATACGGTACTAATAATAGAAAAAACTGTTTCCTGATGATTATTAAATTCATCTTCAAATATATGTATTAAACGAATATCTTTCTCTTTGCATAGTTTTGTTTTTTGCAAATGATAATATCTATCTTTATTAGCAAAATGTTCACTATGCCACCGCAACCCATTAATTTCAATTGCAACTTTCAAATCAGGTAAGTAAAAGTCCAATTCGTATGGAGCAATAATGCTTCTAGTGTTTATTACAAATTTTTGGTTGTTATTAACCAAGAATTGTTCAACTAACTGTTCATACGATGACTTTTTAGGTAATAAGTGTTCCCAATTCATTTGAGTAGCAACATTTTTTAAATGTGCTGGATATAATCCCAATATTTGACTAGCTTTAGTATAAGAATTTTCACTAAGAGTATCGTATATTAACTTATAGTCGTATAGTTTAGGATTATTTGTTTGATATGTTTCAATTGCTTTTTTTCTAAACTCCGCTCGATATTCTTCTGAATTAAACTTACAAAATGGATTAGAAAAGCCAGTATTTTCACGATACGTTTTTACGGTTTTATTGTGTATCTCTAATGATTCTAATGGTGTTTTATGACCAAATTTCTTAATATTAGTAGCGGTTCTTTTTTCATTAAATGCTTTGTATAAACTATCACTACCGTATCGTTTAAGAAGTGTATCTTTAAATTTTTCTTTAATTTTATCAGACTGATGTGCATGTTCGACACCGTACTTTTCCATCATGGTATTATGTTTCTTATTAATCGAGTGCTGACAATTTTTCTTACAAGTATATTCGTTATGATACCCATTAAACTTCATACGATGTCCGTACATACAATATATACTTTCCATTTTTAAGTAATAGTTAACCGCTTCGACAAAGTTAGCATACGGATCACTAAAACTCCACGAATCTAATATTTCTTGATATAAAGATGGATTGCGTAATTTAACTACTCGTGACAACGCGGCTAAATTAGTAGTATTTTCAACGTACTGTTGCAATTCATCTTTTGTCATTTGTTAGACGCCTACTCGTAAAATTTCATCATCTACTGATAACTCAGCAAGTGTTTTCCATACTAGTTGACTACCGTTTACTTGTGTTAAAAACTTATGTTCACTGGTTGCTTGAATAATTTCACCAGTTTCTAATTCAATTTCAAACACTTCTTTATCATTAAATTCAAATGTCTTTTCAACATTAAAATCGCCTTCAAGGGTAACAACAGTATCGTTGATTTGAATATCTTCAATGTTTTTCAATGAGCCATCTGCCATTTGCACTTTATGGCCGGCAGTTAAACATCCTCCTGCAATTTTATCATCAGGGTCAAACATGTCTTGACTAGCATATGTATGATTTGTAGCAACTAATCCAATATTATGAGATCCAAACATATTAACACAATTTGTTACAAGTGCTTTCAATGCTTTAGCTTTACGACCCATATCGCCTTTCATATCACCTGAGTCAAACTGATTAACTTCTGTCGGGCTCATTAGCATACCTAACGAATCGATTACAAATAATACTTTAGGTCGATCTTCTTCTGGCAATTCTTTGTAATCTTTAATAAAAATGGAAATAGTTTTTGCAACATCGTCGATCATTGCCATATTTAGTTTTAATAGTTTTGACTCGTCTATATCAACTCCAAGAGCAGTTAACCAGTCAGAGTCTAAGGAATTTTCAGAATCGATTAAAATTACAAAAATACCTTGTTTTTGAGCATGTTTGATTATGTTTCCTGAACATATAAATGATTTGCCTGAATTGTGACTAACAATACCGTCGCCGTAATACCTATGATTATTATGTAAAACTTCAAAATCATAACATTCGGCGTCTTTTTGATTAGTTATATCAATAACTGATTCAACACCATTTAGTGTTTGGACTTTCATTCCTAGTTCTAGATCGCTTGCTTGTACCCAAGAATCATCATCTAACTGGACAAGATGGTTTACTGCACACACTGTTTCAAAAGACTGAGTACATACTTTAACCATTTTAAGAGCTCCCTTATCAAACCATTTTCCCAGTGTTTGATATCCGTCAGGAGTGTTTATTTCAATATCATACTTATTAGTATGGTATAATTCGCGAAGTTCTTTCACTGTTACTTCTTTTTCGATATAATTCATAATATCACCTTAATAATGTTGTTAATAATTTATTTTTCTTTATATCGAATCATAACTTTAGCTGAGTCAGGTAAGCAGCCACTTTCTCCTGCAAATACACTAACTTTACCTAATGGGATACCTTTATTAAAATCTCCTGAAATTAGATAATTTAACGCATAATTACCTGTGCTAATCCAATCTGTAGGATCGTTAAAACCTAAACCCATACCAGAGATAGATTTAGTAAGTTCTTTACGGAACTTACTGGGGTCAAATGATTTTGTCATATATTTTTTCCTATTATAAAAATTGCTTAGCTACCGGTATAGTAGCTAAGGATACTATGAAATTTATTGTGCTTGTCTTGAACGAATCATAGCTAGGATATCTTGAGCACCACCTGTAGGAGCCGATGCTTTTGGTTCTTCAACTTCTGCTACAACAGGATTAGTAAATGCTACTTGATCTTCTTCCCAAGGTGCATCGTCTGATGATGCTGCTGGTGTTGAAGGTTGTGCTGCTACTGGTGCCGATGTTGCTGCTTTATTATTGCTATCCGAAGCTGATAAACCTGGAGGACGGAAATGTTGACCCCATTTAACAGGATCGTACGGTTCGCCATCTACTGATGCTTCAAACATTTCTTTAATAATTTTAACTGCAGATTCATCAGGTTTATTAGGTAAAAAATCTGATAAATTAAATAGTCCATATTTATTTAATGCTTCCATTTCTTCATCGGACAGTGGTCTTTCTTTCCGAGCCCAACTAGAAGTTGAATAATCTGCAAATCCACTACCATCGGACGTTTTTTTCATTCTAAAATCTAAACCAGCAGTATAATCAGTTGGCAATTCTTCCATATCTGGATCCATTAATGCTTGCTTAATAATTTTAAAAATTTGAGGTCCAATGATAAATCTTCGAATAGGATTTTCAGGAGAATTGTCTTCTTTTAATGGATTTTGTACAACAAAACCTTGAAAGATATAAGATCGTTTTTTCCAATATTTACGAGCAATTGTTTCAAGCGAAGCGTCTGAAAACCATCCTCTCACTTCTGATAAAATTGGACAAGTTTCACCATACATTTCCATACAAGGAATTGTAACAGTTACTGGTTTTGATGCAGGATCGTTTTTAATTCCTGAAAATGGAAGTTTAATCATTTGCCGTTCTACCCAAAAGAACGTATTATCTGTATTACTATCCGGTAATAATCGAATAGTAGCGGTTTCGCCTTCTGCAATACTCCAAAATGGGTAAATTCCATTATCTAATTGGGTTGAAGTTGTTGCGTTTTCTTGTTGTTTGAGTTTTTCTCTAATTTCTGCCAATGATGCCATATTTTTTTGCCTATAAAATGTTATTAATAAATGCCTAAGTGTATTAACACTATTTTTTAATTGTAACGTAGTATCTCATACTGCGTCAACAAAATTAAAGTTGTTTCATTTGAACTACCAAATGTTTAAATAACAGTTGGCTTCTTAAATTTCTTTAAGAACTTTTCCTGCTTCAACAATACAGTATTGTGGTACTGTGCTTTCACAGGCATAAATTTCCTCTGTTCCTAAGGTATATGTATTTATCTATATTAGAGTAGTTGTATATCACAGTTACCTAATATAAAGTACAAAGTATACACTACACTTGCATGTAAGTCAATACTTATTTTTAATAGTTTACTATAATTTCTTTATATGATTGCAATTCTTGATAAAACAGTTTTAAGAATCGATGATACATTTTCATTTCTTTCTTACCATTTTGTGAAATAGTTTTATATTTGCTAGTAATCGATGGAATGGAAGAGTCAGCTTGAGTATTTTGAATATTTTTCAATATCAAGTCTATTGCTTGTACTTGTTGTTTTGGTGATAAGTTATGTATTTTATGAGATACTTCAGCAACTGCTTGATTAGCATATGCTGCTATTTCTTGGGGTTGAGATAGATATAACTGTTCTCTAAACGAATCATCTGTTTCGTTACTATACAACTTAGTTAAGAATTTTTCTAAATTAGGTTCGATATAACTTTTACGATACTCAGTATGTTTATCTGTTTTAACTTGTCCTGCATGTGTAAACTCATGCACAATAATTGTAACTAAATTGCTTATAGTATTATTGTACATATTAACCATCATGCTCATAGTATGCATATTTTTCTTTGATAGCTCTTTAAGTTTTATACTACTTTTCAAATTTGCTAAGTTTATTAATATTTTTTTAGATATTAATAACTTAGATTCATCCGGTATGTACTGACCTGTTCCTTGTTCTAATGTAGTAAATACTACTTCAATCGGTTTATGAGAATATTTTAATATTTTTTTGCTAATGTACTGTTTTAATTTAGATTCAATATTTGTTAAAATCTTGTTTGTTAATAATTTTATATCGGAATCGTCAAATTGTTGGTAAACGAGATTTGTTTGTTCACTAACAATTTGATCGATTTCAGATCGCAGTTCATTGAAATCTGCTGCAATTGATATTCTTTCTAATAGAATTTCATTAATTAGCATGTGATTGTGATGTTACTGTAAACCTGCTAAATCTTTAATTCTCAACAGATCGGTATCGTCTGCAATCATAGTCGATGACTGATTATGAAATTCTTCAAACTTTGTGTTTACACGTTCGATAAATGTTTTTGCCGGAGTGACAAATCGATCACCGTAACTTTTTTCAACCATTGTTAACACAGCAGTTTCACCTTTTGGAAATTTCCCAGTAGTCGAGTCATAAAAACTCATAATAAACTCACTCAGTGGAGTATGTGGTTTAACTGATTCATCTAAATCTTTTTCATCGTCTTCGTTATCATCAGTAGTATTGCCTACTTTTTTTGAAGTTGTTTTTTCATCTTCGGTACTTTCTTCAGACAAATTAAAATCGTCGGGCCCGAGTTCTTTAACTGAAGTTTTTTCAGAAATTAATCTATAAATGTAAGGAAAAATGTCTGCCAATTCTTCATTAAATTGTTTAATAGTTAACTGATCGATCCAATTTTCTCGAATTTCATCTGGAACATCGTTGTATTCTTCTTCTTTAAAGTTATTTTTAGCTTCAGTGTAATACGACTCTTTTTGCAACATCATAATTTCTTTTTTTACATAATTCATGCGTTCTTTAATAACATCAGTATATTGCGACAAACTTTCAGCCATTACACCTGACCGATTCATATATGATTTAAATTTACGAAGTTTACTTAATTCCTCTGATAAATCTACAATATGCTGACCAAACTGATCAAATGGTGTTCCACCTTCGCTTACATGTCTAGCCATTGCCCTAGCACCGTTTAAATGATTAAACGGATATTTAAATCGTTCACCCTCGTTACTTTCAATAAATAATGCGTTTACAGAATGCGATCTGTTTGAAGTTTTTTCTGTGTTAATAGGTTGCGAATGTTTGATAACTAATCTTGCATTATTAATGTTTTGGTAACTTACTCGTGAAGTTCCGTACATTGCCGATTCATTCATTTGGTCTTCCCCAGTGTGTTTAGCTAAGAATTTATAATCTCTTTTATTTAAATTTGTTTTTGTAATGTCTCGAACATCAAATCGTAATCGACGTTTTCTTGAAAAAACTCTTAATCCCTTTAAAAAATCAAACCATTGTGATTTTGATATTTCATCTTTATCTGACACAAAGTCTTTTGAAAATATTATTATTATTTTATTATCTTCCAGTTTAATTGTAATAGCACCGAGCTCATTTCCATTATGCTCGTAATTAAAATCAAAGAACCTAGCGTCATGCGGATTATTGGTTATGTTTCCATCTTTATCACCTATAGTAACATTTGGAAACCTTCCTCGAATTTTATTAAAAAGATCATTACTTATTTTGTTAATTCTATTCATATTATTATTTATCAGATTGAGCTCATAAATATTGGCATAGGAATCTCATAATTTTCATCATGACTCATTTGTGTAAATGTGTTATAGACTCTAGGATCCCAATCTTTTAATACAGACATCATTCGTATAGCTAAAAGTGCTGCACTAACTAAATCATCAGTAAGTCCAGTTTTTGCTTGAAAACTTGAGCCCGATGCAATAAATCCTTTTAATTCGCTTATAAATGGTTTAGAGCAAATTATCATTTTATCATTTTCTATCATTGTTTTTAATCGACTGCACGCTGTAATTTTTGTACTGTACGTAGTATTAAATCCTTTACGAAACTTTCTAACATGACCTTTCCGCATAGGTTCGGATATAAATAAACCTGGAATATTTTCTTCCCCAAAATCGTTTATAACAATTAATGCTGCTTCACCGATTCCATTGTTTTCAACAGACCAGTAAATATTATTTGTTTGGTTACATTCGTATTGAATATATTTACATATGTCTGTTAATATTTTAATCTGTCCAGGTATTGATGTAGTATTGTGTTGCCATTCTGCAACTTGCTCATATGTTGGTAATTCAAATACTTCAATAGCCGCGTAGTCACCGCCGGTACCCATACTAGGATCTAATGCTACACAATATGTATACTGCGGTAATGGCTTTTTGTACCATCGAACTTGACCCATGTTTAAAATAGGTGCTTTTCCATCCATTTGCGATAACTTTATCGAATTAATTAATGTTTCGTCAAACACTAAAAACTTACAATTCGAACTTAATAGGGTATTAGTGTAATATCGATGTCCGTTACTTACTTCAATAACATCGTATACAGGTTCAATGAAATCAACAATTTCTTTTGCAACTAGTCGAACATTACCTTTGCTAGTGAGAATTGTATCACCTATTCTTAATTCATCTGCGGTTACTACAGTAGTTAAATCAACGTATAACTTGTGATTAAATGTACATTTAAGTTCTATGCTATGCTCAAATATCAATTTAATAACATATTTTTCTCCCATCATGCTAACACCAGCAAAAGGTTGAAAACCGTTTGGAGTTAATATTTTATACCCTTTTGTATTTTTTCTTAATTCTTTCATTCCTGAATTATTCTCAATTAATTTATTATCAAACGACCATTTTACACCACAATATTTATTTGTACATTGCATGTATTGCATACTTGTAAATATCAACATTGGAGTATTACAGTACTGACAATGAATCATAGTTTTTCCATCATATTAAATAACTGGTTAATAGTAACAATAAAAATATTTCCATTTTCATCTTCTATTGTAACAGTAGTATTTCCTACTACACACTCGTACTCACGTTGGAATCGTTCGTCACCGATCCTTCCAATTTCTTCTTGTTTCCATTTTTCATCTCTATCAGGATGTTCATTCCAATGTGCCGTAAATGGGAAGAATCCATTTTTTCCTATAATTTGTTCATTTCCATGATCATCAAATTTATCTAATGCTTGATGCCAAATTGTTGCAAATGTATCTTCGTCAGAGTTTGGTGTACTAGTAATAATAGCTTTACCACCTGTTGCTAATGTAGGAGAAATTGATGCCCAAAAGTCTGTAGCTATATTTGGTGCAACAAATGCAAACTCATCGCATTGATGGGAGTTGATTTCATTTGCCATTATTACATGATTTTTTGCATTAAAAATCTCATACGTATGATCTAATACCGTATCTTCAAGCTTGATTATTTTCTTAACAGATTTGTATGAATCTAGTGTATCACCTACATTTAAATCAGACACTTTTATTTCTTTTTTATTAGAAAAAAATCTATGATTATTTGTTGCAGTTACAAAGCTGTTGTCGTCAAAATAAATTTTACGAGAATTTTTGTTTGCATTTTCGTTGAATATTAATCCTTCAAAATCTTCCCACCCGTTAGGAGTTAATATTTCGTATTCGTCATTTGATATATAGTTTTGATTCATAAGATCTTTCCATTAATTAGTTGCGGGTAAGTCTACCATATAGTTCTGCTAATGTTAGTTCTTCTTCAACTAATGTGTGTTTATTTCTAACTTTAACAGTAGTAGTATCACCGTCTAAACAGTACAACAACGAAATAGACATACCCCTTCCTGTACTAGCTGTTGTAGTTTGGGCAACAATTCTAGAACCGTTCTCAAATTCGATAGATTGTTTATTATAATTAACTACCCCTGCCCTAATATAGTCAGTGCATAACTCATACCCGTATCTAATCCGTTGCATAATTTCTTGAGCACCGGTATATTTATGAGCTGCAATTAATATTGTTTGATCAGGGTTAAACATTGCATACCATAATAAATATCCCGCAGCGCATGTTGTTTTCCCACATTGCCTTGATAGTAAATTGATATTGAATCGATGGTTATGGTAACTTTGAAGTAGTCTTTCTTGATATGGAAATGGTTTAAATAATAATTTCCCTTTTACTGGGTGCTGAATGTAATAGAAATTTTTCATAAAGTGTAAGTATCCTGTGTTTGGATCCATACACTTTACTAAATGTTGTATTTCTTGTTCAGTATACGTTTCTTTTTTGTGTGCTTTTTTAGTTAAGACACCATCAGATGCCGCCATAATAGCTCCTTAATATTTTTATATATTTAGTTAAGGAGCTAACGGCTATTTAAGATTGAACTCGGATAAATGATCGCATAGCATCAATTGACGATTGATCCCACGGTGTACCGTTTCCTTGATCGTCGTAAACATTTATATAAGTACCGTATCCTTCACCTAAAACATATTCTGTTTCGTTTGCATTTGATCCTGTACGAACTCCATGTTTGAAATTTCTAGGATTAACGTCGTCTTTCATTGCTCGAGTATTAACTTTAACACTGTATACATCAGTTGCAGTAATGCTATGGGAAACAGAATACTCGTCTTCTCCGCCTACAGTAGAAGATGAAACATAAGTAGTATCTTCATCAGGGTTTCCTAAAGCATCATCAACGCATAAATAATTAGATACCGCACCCGTAGGGGTAAATGTTGTAGAGTAATCAGCAGAAGGATA
>Ga0208019_1000238_pt1 | contig 30597 bp, 40 predicted proteins | sample CB_VirMetaG_5_FD_184540 | JGI IMG/M metagenome (GOLD analysis project Ga0208019, IMG submission 184540) | Freshwater to marine saline gradient viral communities from Chesapeake Bay - CB_1508_1D Viral MetaG (SPAdes) (version 4) | ecosystem: Environmental > Aquatic > Marine > Coastal | place: USA... | reverse complement strand
CCCAACTTAATCCGTCAAACACTAGACATGCTTGAAGCAGTTGAAACGGAACTAGTCGCAAATCGTGACTTTGTTCTTGTCGCAAAAACTATGAAGGATGGCAAAGAATATGCACTTGGAAACACCAAGCATGACGACGGTGATTCTCGCAAGAACGATTATCAGATCTATCTTAAAACAAGAGTCGGCGGATTTGAGCATAACGATAAATTTTATCCCCAAGAGTTTTATACACGAGTAGAATCACTTAATGTGGGTTCCTACGGTACTGAATCAGAAGCACTGAGAGAATTTGAAGCCCGGATTGAAAAAATATAATGGCATCTTTAAATGTTACCCTGTTAAAATGGTGGATTCAGGTTTCATGTATTGTATTCGGCAGTGTTGTTGCGTATCAACTAAGTTGGTGGCATGCGCTCTGGGATGCAGACATCACCAAAATTAGTATTGGAATCCTAGGTGTATTTGCTGTAACTATGTTACTCACCGGTTACATCAGCAAGAACTACCAGGACAAAAAATCACAAGCACTTGGAAATTATGTATGGTTTGCCAGTGAAGCAATGATCACACTGGGCATGATTGGCACAGTTGCTGGGTTCTTGCTTATGCTTGGAACTGCCTTTAGTAACCTTGATGTTACCAACATTGCCAATATACAAGCAGCTATTGCAGACATGGCCATTGGAATGAGTACAGCATTGAGCACTACATTAGTTGGACTAATTTGCTCAATCTTAACAAAAGCACAAATGGTTATTTTGGAGAATAGCTGGGAAAATGGCGACTAAACAACGTTACAAAAGCAGTTTTGGATTTATAGATTTACTATTCAATCTTCTAGTAGGATTTACATTTATGTTCATCCTGGCTTTTATGCTGATTAATCCCATAGCTAAGAAACACAACTTTGATCCCAAAGCAGAATACATGGTAGTTATGAGCTGGGATCCACAAAGTACAACTGACATTGACATGTGGGTGCAGGATAATTTAAACAATATTGTTAGTTTTAGAACAAAGAATATTGCACTAATGCATTTAGACAGAGACGACCTTGGTTATAGAAATGACACGTTTATTAGTGAAACGGGCGCAACAGTGAAACATGAAATTAACCGTGAAGTATTAACTATCAGAAGCAGAGATCCAAGAACATATACTGTAACTACACACTGGTATTCAAAAATAATTGACGCGAATACTGGTGCAGAACAGGTTACCATTGAGTTGATACGTCTTAATCCTTATAAAGAAGCATCTATTAAACAAATAATTCTTCAAGGCCCTGGTGACGAAAAGCATGCATTTACGTTTACGGTATTGCCAGATGGCAATTTAGAATTAGACGATACTGAAAAACTCATTGTCAATGATGCTGATAACATATCAAGAAAAAATAATTGAGGATAGAAAATGATCGACTTTAACATTACTACTACTCAGTTAGCCGCAATTTGGATCTTTGCTGGACTATGCTGTATGATTCCCATGTTTGTTAAACTTTCATGGCAAAAGTTTTTAATTATCCCAATTGTGTTATTTTCTATATGGATTAGTTTTGAAACTAACCGGGAGTTTATCGGCGCACCAGTGTATGACAAGCCTGCTAAGTTTATATACAAGCATCACAGTATTTCAACCATGAATAACGAAAAGTGGATTACACTTTGGGCAATGGTTGAAAAGAAAGACAGACTATATAGATTTGTATATGATAAACAAACTCAGAAAAAATTAAACGAAGCTAAGAAACAGGCATCTCGTGGCCGTGCTACCATTGGCGAGTTTAAGAAAAAAGAACCTGAAAATAGACTTGATCGCACAGACCAAACAGAGTTAATTACTTACGATTTCCCCCATCAGGAAGCCTTTCCCAAAGATAGCAAATAAATTTATTGTTCTAGTAAGTATTTAGGTTGCATTGTATGCAAGCCTGTGTTATTATAATAGACAATTACAAATTACATTTAGAAGGATCGTAATATGAGTAACGCTGATCGCGTCTTTACCGCAGAACAAAAAGCAAAACTATCACACTTAATTCAAGAAGGTATGACTGTAATGCAGGAAGTTGATGACCTAACAGAAGGCCTCAATGACACTGTTAAAGCAATTGCTGAAGAGTTTGAAATTAAACCAGCAGTTCTTAAGAAAGCAGTAAAAACAGCATACAAAGCAGACTTCTCCAAGCACAGCGAAGACTTGGCAGAGCTTGAAAATATCTTGGCTACCGTTGGCAAACTTCAGTGAAGTTTCTCAAATACATCGGAGAGATTGGTGGTATCGTTGGTGCTTTAATGGTAGCAACGAACACTGATCTCTCTGCGTATGGATATATTTTCTTTACTAGCAGTTCTGTTGCATGGACAATAACTGCTTTTTTTATGAAGGAATGGTCTTTAATGCGTATGTCGTTGGTATTCACCGTTATTAACTTTTTTGGCTTGTATCAATGGTTTATATAATTGAATAAAAAACCCTATCAATGGCTGGCATGGCTAGCAACATTAGCATTAGTATCAGCAGCAAGCCTTGCTAGTTTTGTTCCTGAATGGTATTGGCACCACTGGGCATTTATCCTGGGCAATGCACTATGGGTTGTTGTTGGGTATTTGTGGCGAGAAAATAGTTTACTCTGGCTAAACATTATGTTAACATTAATATATATTATAGGATTAATTGTATGAGTTATGTCGACGCTTGGTTTGATAAACAGCATGATAGGATTCACGTTGTAGAACGTGTGGAGGGACGCAGGGAATTCCGTGAGTTTCCTGCAAACTATGTGTTCTATTATAACGATCCCCGCGGCAAGTTTAAAACTATCTATGGTAATCCAGTAAGCCGTTTTAGCACACGCAATGGCAAGGAGTTCCAAAAAGAAGTAAGAATGCACGATGGAGGTTCTCTATGGGAGAGCGACTTTAATCCTGTGTTTAGATGTTTAGCAGAAAACTATCTGGGTGTTGATGCTCCCAAACTTCAAACTGCTTTTTTTGATATCGAGGTGGACTTTGATCCTGAACGTGGTTACAGTAGTCCTGATGATCCCTTTAATGCTATTACAGCCATTAGCGTCTACTTAAACTGGATGGAGCAGATGATTACACTGGCGATTCCTCCTAAAAGTTTGAGCATGGAATCTGCAAAGGATCTAGTAAGCGAGTTTTCCAATACATTCCTGTTTGAAACAGAAGCTGAGATGCTGGCTACATTCCTGGATCTTATCGAAGATGCTGATGTTCTTAGTGGTTGGAACAGTGAGGGTTATGATATTCCGTATACTATTAACCGCACTACTCGTATACTAAGCAAGGATGATACTCGCAAGTTTTGTTTGTTTGGACAATATCCCAAGAAGCGCACATTTGAACGCTTTGGCTCTGAGCAAAACACATATGACTTAATTGGCAGACAGCATTTAGACTATATGCAACTGTATCGCAAATATACATATGAAGAGCGGCATAGTTATGCACTGGATGCTATTGGTGAACACGAACTTGGTGAACGTAAAGTACAATACGAAGGTACCCTGGATCAGCTATATAATCAGGACTTTAAAAAGTTTATTGACTATAACAGACAAGACACTGCATTGCTGGATAGGCTGGATAAGAAACTCAGATTCATTGATTTAAGTAACGAACTGGCACATGCCAACACAGTGCTACTTGCTACCACAATGGGTGCGGTTGCTGTTACAGAACAGGCTATTATCAACGAAGCACATGAGCAAGGATTGATTGTTCCTAATAGAAAACACCACGGAGACGAAGATCGTGTACGAGCTGCTGGTGCTTATGTTGCAACTCCTAAACGTGGGTTACATGACTGGGTCGGCAGTATCGATTTAAACAGTCTGTATCCTAGTATTATCCGTTCGTTAAATATGGCTCCAGAAACTATCGTTGGACAACTTAGAATGTCCATGACTGAGAAACATATCTCAAGTAGGATGGCAACTGGTGCTACGTTTGCAGGTGCTTGGGAAGGCATGTTTGGTACACTTGAGTACAAGGCTGTTATGGACATGGACGTTGGCACAGAAATTACCATTGACTGGGAAACAGGCGGTGAAGACACGCTAAGTGCAGCAGACACCTGGCGATTAATCTTTGACAGTAACAAGCCCTGGATCTTAACTGCTAACGGAACTATACTTACACACGAAAAGAAAGGTGTGGTGCCTGGACTACTAGAACGCTGGTATACAGAACGTCAAGAGATCCAAGCAAAGATGCGTACTTGCGAAGGTGAAGAGCGTGCCTTCTGGGACAAGCGACAGTTGGTTAAGAAGATTAACTTGAACAGTTTGTATGGTGCTATTCTTAATCCTGGGTGTCGTTTCTTTGACCATCGTATTGGGCAGAGTACTACACTAACTGGCAGGGCTATTGCCAAACATATGAGTGCAAAAGTTAACGAGTTACTAACTGGCAAATATGACCACACAGGCGATTGTATTGTTTATGGTGACACTGACTCGGTTTACTTTAGTGCATGGCCAGTTATTAAAGATGATGTTGAAAGCGGAAAGATGCAGTGGGGTAAAGAACAATGTATCCAACTCTATGATCAATTGGGCGAGGCTGTTAACGAAACATTCCCCAGCTTTATGGAAACCGCATTCCATACTACTCGCAAACACGGTGAGATTATGGCTGGTGCTAGAGAAGTAGTGGCACTCAAAGGATTGTTTATCACTAAAAAGCGTTATGCTGCACTAGTTATTGATAATGAAGGTCAGCGTTTAGATCTAAATGGCAAACTAGGCAAAATGAAAGCCATGGGTTTGGATCTCAAACGTTCAGATACTCCTCCAGTTATGCAAGAATTTTTAAGTAGCCTATTGATGGATGTTCTCACTGGCAGTAATGAGGATCATGTGGTAGAGCGTATTAAAGAATTTAAATATCAGTTTAAAGATCAACCTGGCTGGGAAAAAGGCACTCCCAAGCGTGTTAACAACTTAACCATGTATACTGCTAAAGAATGGTCAATTGATCCTACAACAAAGGCAGAAACATACAACGGCAAAGCAAACATGCCAGGACACGTTAGAGCTGCAATTAACTGGAATCGCTTAAAGAAAATGCATGGAGACAACTATAGCCAGAGTATCGTTGATGGTATGAAGACTATTGTTTGTAAACTAAAACCTAATCCACTGGGATATTCCAGTGTAGGCTATCCTACAGACCAATCGCATTTACCGCAGTGGTTTAAAGACCTGCCATTTGATGATAGTTTAATGGAGGCAACTATTGTGGACAAGAAGATTGATAACTTACTGGGCGTACTTGACTGGGATTTAGCTGGAAAAACACAAACTGAGAACCAATTTGACAGTATTTTTAGTTTTGAGTAATATACACACATAAATACCAGTGGAGATTAATATGAGCAAACTTTTAAATTCACACAGTTTATTACATAAACATAAAAAAGATGCTCGTAAACTTATCTGGGATTTATCGAAAAATATTGAAGAATCCAGAAATATAATCGAGAGCCAACAGCCCAGATGGAAAAATACAGGTCTACATGACAACGTCATGGATAAACTTGCTGAGCTACAACGGGTATCCAACGAATATAATCAGGCAGTTAGTGAACTAACTAACCAAATTGATGCGGTCATACAAAAACAAGAGCGAAAAATACTCCAGAAAGATTATACAAGATATGATAATCAAGACCTAGACTTACTCATTGATCGCCAGAGTTGGATTTCTGAGAAGTTTGATAAAGAAATCATCGGCATAATTCAACAGAATGTTTCCTGGCAGTATCCTACACTGGAAGTTAATCCCGCTGATGCTAGATATTCAAACATAATGAATGCTGCTGACCCGCAGTATGCAATATGTGCTACTGATCAAATTAAACATAAATTAAAGGAAAATTTTAATGATTTTTATGCATCCCGACGCCTAAGAATATATGATAATTTAGAAAAAGTTCCTGCTAATCAGATTGGGTTTGCAACTTGTATTAACATGTTTGAGTATATGCCACTGGATCCTATCAAAGATATAGTCAAACAAATATTTAATTGTTTGCGCCCTGGTGGTAAACTCCTGCTTACATACAACAACTGTGAACATTCTGGAAGTTTAGAGTTACTAGACAATAATTTTAGGTGTCTTAACAACAAAGATTTAATGGAAAGTCTGTTGTTTGGACAGGGGTTCGATATTCATTCTACTAATCATACCGATGGTATTTGGACCTGGTTATTGGTTAGTAAACCAGGCAAACTATCTACACAAAAGTTAGCAAGTGGTGACGTTAGTATACAAAAACGTGTATATCCTTGGAATGATATTCCAGTTAATGTTCAAAACTGGATATTAAAACACAAAGCAGATATCCCAGAAATTTGGTTTGATCAGCTCGCCAATAACTGGAAAGAATTGCATGAAATGGAAATTAACGCACTAACTGAGTGGCAAAAATATAGCCATTCTATAAAGATTTATATTGCATCCACCTTTTAAATCACATATACTTACACTATAACAACTTTACATAAGGAAGTTTCAATGAAAGACTATCTACTTGACATTGTGCAGCATACGCACAGCCTTGGATTTATCAGTCTAGTTAAGATTACTGGTACTGACGAGGAAACCACTATTGAGGGACTTGCAGAAGATCGCAGTGTTATCCTCAAGGGCACGTTTCATAAAACAGTGCCAGAGTTCATGGGCACATTTGGTATGCCCAACTTGGACAAATTAGGTACTATTCTTAAGATCTCAGAATACGCTACTGATGCTAAGATCTCTATTAACACACAGGAACGCAATGGCGAATCTGTTCCGGTTGGTATTCACTTTGAAAACGCAGGTGGCGACTTTCAGAACGATTACCGTTTCATGGTCTCAGAAGTTGTCAATGACAAACTAAAGAGTGTTACTATGAAGGAAGTTAAATGGGGTGTTGAGTTTTCCCCTACTGTAGCAAGCATTCAGCGACTACGCATGCAAATCTCAGCTAACAGTGACGAGGGTGCGTTTATTGCCAAAACAGAAGACAAGAATCTGGTCCTACATTTTGGTGATGCTAGCACACATGCTGGTAACTTTGTATTCCAACATGATGTAGGTGGCAAACTAGATCGTGGCTGGGCTTGGCCAGTTGATCAGGTTAGCAAGATCCTAAGTCTCGGCGGTGATATTAATTACAAGATCAGTGATGATGGCGTAACTGAGATTACTGTTGACAGTGGACTAGGTAGCTATCGTTATCTACTCCCAGCACAGAGTAAATAATTGTGGAAAACCTCGGACTTGCTGAGTTTTACATTACTAACGTATGTAACCTTGCGTGTGAGAATTGTAATAGATTTAACAATTTTCCTCGCAAGGGCCATATCAACTTCAACGAAGAGCAGTATATAGACTGGGCCGCTAAGTTTGATTTTGGTAATATCAGCATTATCGGAGGTGAACCACTATTACACCCAGGACTATTCAGTTACGTTAAAGGACTGAGAAAACTCTGGCCTGACACTCCCATGATTATTACAAGCAATGGACTACAAATTAATAAAGTTAAACATTTGTATGAATATTGCGTAGCTAATAATTGCGGTGTGGAAATAAGTTTCCATGACAAGGATGATTTGGACATTAGACTCTGGGAAGAGATCGAAAAGTTCAAGCAATCCAATGGTAGATCCTGGGGACCCATTGAAACAGAGATAGTGCATCATGTAGGCAGGGATGGTGAAGAGTTCACTACTGAATCCAAGTGTCTACAGGATGCTGGCGGGTTTAGATTCCGGTTTACTGATGCGCATTTCTTCTCAAGCACCAGTGTTAAAGAGTATGATGGCATGATCCCCATGCCACATAACAGTGATCCTGAAAAAGCATATCATGACTGTTCACTAAAGTTTAGCCACACCTTCTTTGATGGTGAGCTATACAAATGTGGTATGATTGCTGCTGGCAAGGAGTTTATTAAAGAACGAGGTGCTGAGGAACACTGGCAGAAACTATTTGATTATATACCAGTGAGTATGAAACAGTATAATCCAAAATGGCGACAATCATTCTTCGCAGCAGAAGACGTATGCAGTCTATGCCCAGAACGTGCTGAATACGGAACCTGCATAACATCACTTAAAAAAGAGTTTAAAGGTGAAAAATGAACAACAAAGATAGAATTAAATACTTGACTAATCAACATGAAAGATTAGATCTAAGCACCACTGAGTTAGAATCTAAACTTGCACTAACCCCCAGTGATACCAAACTATCACAAAACCTAGCAGAACTAAAACGTAAGAAACTTAAAGTAAAAGATGAACTGGCTCATTTAATAAAGTCTGATCATGCAGACCAAGAATCTTTTGACTTTTATGATTACGACAGATGACTGACACTAAGAGATACTTTAGAGTTTTTCTATCAGGATATGGTGGTGAACGTGTATATGGATCACTTACCCAAGATCAATATGAGTTCTGGAAAGACTTAGACGAAGAAGACATTATTGCTCATGCATGTTGGGATCCTTGGGAAGAGAACGACGAAAATCCAATCTTTGACGATGAGGATCCACGGTTCCTGGGTTATTGGCATGAGAATGATGATCTTTTTCATGAAATAGGAGTTGGTGAAGATACTGCATATATCACTGTCGAAGAATATGATGGCGAAACATATAACAGTAATAATATTTCTACTCCTTTGGATAGAATATCCTGGCAAGATTTCCAAACAAAATATAACTCTACTGTAGACGAGAACGATCTTGAAGAAGTTTTAGAAAACACACAGTATGTTTTCTCTGGATATAGTTCAGAAAAAGGAATTTTCGGAGACTATCCCATAGTTACCAACGGTGCTGACTTTGATCCCAATAAACTAACGTTTATGTTGACTTCCAACCCACAAGAAGTTATACTGGAAGCTATAGAGTATGACGGTGTAGAAATTTATAATGATGGCTGTGATACCACTGGTAAAGGCTACTATGCATCGATTTGGAAAATATCATGAACGATGAGACAATGCAAGAACTTTATAATAAGATCTTTACTATGAACACAAAACTCAGTAACGAATACGATGCTACGGCTGTTGCTGCCATCTTTGTCGTACAAGCAATGCGTATGTATCGAACCATGTTAAACGATGATGAGTTTAACCGTATGGTTGAAACTATATCACAATCAGCTAACGAAACTAAACCCTTTACCCTGGATAGCTTTGATACTGACTCAGGCACCCTACACTAGGAGATATTATGACTAACGAACGTCACGACGAATTTATGTTACGAAAAATGCGAGAAGAGGCACTTAAAACTAAAATGTTAAAAGCAAAAAAAATGATCTGGGTAACATTTCAGAAAGAAGGATTGCACAAGTATCCAGCAGCATTGGATGACCCTAACCTAGCAACTGGTGACGAATATGATGTCAGTTTCCTGGGCTATGTGCACAGACATATTTTTAAGTTCCGTGTCAGCATTGAAGTATTCCATGACGATCGTGATATCGAATTTATTCAGTTTAAGCGTTGGTTAGAAAAACTATACGCTGAAAGTACACTTACACTAGACTTTAAAAGTTGTGAAATGATCAGCGATGATTTATATTTACAAATCAATGAGCGTTACCCGGGCCGTGATGTACACATTGAAGTAAGTGAAGACGGAGAGAACGGCTCATTAACCCAATACATGAAAGACAAGTAAATGACACACGAAACTAAAAAAGTATTCGACGACTTAGACGACTACTTGCGTTTTTGCAAGGTATTTGGTCACCCTTATAACCCAGCTGACCTATACAATGCAGACAGTGAGCATTGGCAAGCTTATCGCAATCTTAAAGAAGGCAAGCGTATCAGTAATAACTGGATGCGTGACGCTAAACTTTGTGGTGCGAATATCTTTGGTCCAAGGTCTTAATAGAATGTTTGAGCACACAGTAGTTGTACCCTGCGATAAATTTAGTAATCGACCAAACCATCTTCCACAACCTGGCGGGGCACTAAATGCAGGGTACACTTCTGTGGACGCTCTAGCAAGTGTTGCCAATCATCTGGGCAATCATGGACTAATCTACAAAAAAGATTGGTGGTGGGAAGGCATGGGGTCAGGAAGCCTTAATCTATGTTTTCGTGATCAAAGCCATACAGTGTTACTAGGGTTAGCCCAAAATACTAAATAACATTACACTTCCTAAAACGATTGAAATTTAATGACAAAAACAGTATTACTTATTGGTGGCGCCGGGTTTATCGGCACACATCTTAAATCTAGATTAAATCTGGAAGGGCATTCTGTAGACATTATCGATAAACTGTATGGCAGAAATATCAATGACGATCACGGATTAATTACCGATATTAATTACAGCCATGTTGTGTTTTTAGCAGCAGAAGCTAATTTAAGGGCTGTTAAGCAAAACCCTACTGAGGCTATTAAAACTATGACAAGCGGGCTAATGAAATGTCTGCTTACATATCCTAGCGCACATTTCACATACATTAGTAGTAGCATGGTATACGGAAACTGGGACGACAGTGTTTATGAGTATTCACACAGAGCTCCTATTGATCTGTATGGACAGCTAAAACTAGCCGGCGAGGGAATTGTACGAGAACTCCATAGACATTGGACAATTATTAGACCCACCGCAGTATACGGCCCAGGCGATAATCCTAGTAGAGTAATGCCTCTGTTCATCGAGAAAGCCAAGAACAACGAGACGCTAACAGTTAAAGGGCACAACAATCAACTTGATTTCACACATGTTGATGATGTTGTTGCTGGTATTATACTGGGCATGGATAGCACAGACAATCGCACCTTCAACATTAGTTACGGCAAAGCAGTCCACTTGGAAAATATTGCCAAATATATTTGTGAAAAAGTAGGCAGTGGCAGTGTAAAGGTAGAAATACCTGACGTGGAATACCCACAACGAGGAACCATGTCAATTGAGCGGGCGAAACACGAACTGGGATATCAACCCAGGGTTGATGTATTCGCAGGAATAGATCAGCTTATTCAAGGATAACCATATGAATATTGGATTTATTGGCGTAGGCAAACTTGGTATGCCATGTGCTGAAGAGATTGCAAAAAAAGGCCATGACGTTCGTGGCTATGATGTTGCCGATGTTAACAGTGATTTAGTCAACGTTGTACCCACAATTGCAGATGTTGTGGCAGACAGAGACATTGTATTCATCGCCGTTCCCACACCGCATGATCCAGATTACGATGGTAGAGCACCAAGCGCACACTTAGAACCCAGAGATTTTGACTATAGCATTGTCAAGGATGTTATGTCACAGGCCAATGCTGTAATGAATTCTAAACAGTTGTTGGTTCTTATTAGTACAGTGTTGCCAGGCACAGTTCGCAGAGATCTAGCACCACTGGTAACCAATACAAGATTTGTATACAATCCGTATCTGATTGCCATGGGCAGTGTAGGCTGGGACATGGTTAATCCTGAGATGGTTATGATTGGCACTGAAGATGGCAGTGAAACCGGTGATGCTCGAGAACTAGTAGACTTTTATCATACTGTAATGGAGAACGATCCGCGCTATGAAATTGGCACCTGGGACGAGTGCGAATGCATCAAGGTGTTCTATAATACTTTTATCAGCACCAAGATTGGCCTGGCGAATATGATCCAGGATGTTGCTGAACGTCAAGGTAACATTAACGTTGATGTGGTAACCCACGCACTAGCACACAGCACTAAACGCATCATGGGCCCACAGTACATGACTGCTGGTATGGGCGATGGTGGTGGATGTCACCCCAGGGACAATATTGCACTCAGATACATGGCACAGGAACTTGGACTGGGTTATGACATCTTTGATGCTATTATGAATGCCAGAGAAATTCAAGCACAGAACATTGCACTAAGATTAGTTGACCTGGCTAATGAATATAACATGCAAATTGTTATTCACGGCAAAGCATACAAGCCTGGTGTGGAATACTGTGATGGCAGTTACAGTTTGTTAATTGGACACTATTGTGCAGACCATGGATTCAATCCTGTATACGCAGATCCGCTTACAGGTGATAATTTTAATCCCAGTGAGCCATGTGTATTCCTACTAGCACACAGTGCAAGCACTACCTACAAATACACTGGACAAGACAGCAAGGATGAATTTTATTGTACAATCCCTGCTGGTAGTGTAGTTGTAGATCCTTGGCGTAAGTATGCAAATGACCAATGCACGGTAATTCATTATGGGAATACACGATGAACTGGAGTCAGGGAAATATCACCAAATTCTGGGACGATGAATATACCAATCTAAACTACACACATGAAGTATTTAATAATCAACAAGACATTATGAGATGGCGACGTGAAGGTTATGTTCATCCTACGTCACATTACACCGGCTTATTGTGTGACATGCGTAGTCCTCAACCAAGTTGGAATTTAACATTTATTGATTGGTTTACTGAAAAATTTAAAGTTCAGGACGTAGGTACAAGTTATTATCGCATGGGCACTGGTGTTATTCTACCCCTGCATGGCGATACATATGTAAAGTATCGTAGATTATTTAATTGTAACCTAGCAGACATCCATCGTGTAATTGTTTTTCTAGAGGACTGGCGCAGCGGCCATTATTTTGAAATTGATGGTGTACCAGTTATTAACTGGAATGCAGGTGATTACGTACACTGGATAGGTGATGTTGAGCACATGGCTGCTAACATTGGATTAGATAAAAGATACACATTGCAACTAACAGGCCATAGATGAACTTCGACATACTAGAAGATTTTGAAAAAGCACTCAGTGATTACACTGGGGCTCCGTATGTTGTACTCACTGACTGTTGCACACATGCTATAGAACTCGGCTTGCGATACCAAAAATGGCAGGGTCCAATAGTAATGCCTTGTAATACATATATCAGTGTGCCCATGGTGTTACACAAATTGGGTCTTGATATTTACTACAACAAAGAGCAAACCTGGGAATACGAATATCAATTATCCCCTACCAACATCTGGGATAGTGCAAGAGCATTTGACAAGGACATGTATGTTCCAGGACGCTGGCAATGTTTGAGTTTTGGGCATGATAAACGATTAAGTATTGGACACGGTGGTGCAATACTATTGGATAGTCACACCGATTACACACAACTTAGAGCAATGGCGTATGACGGCAGGAATTTGCACCATTCTCCCTGGCAAGCACAAAGAGAATGGAAACTAGGGTTCCATTATAACATGCGGTTAGAGGATGCTGCTCGGGGCATCGAGTTATTAAGCCGACCTGATGAGATGCCTGATCTCACTTCACAACGGCGCACATACCCAGACGTCAGTAGAATTAATATTAATATTGACTAATCGTCTAAATAACCATATCATATAGTATATTAGCAAACAAGGCGGAACTATGACAAATAAAGTAGATTTGAGCAAGAAGAATTATGATTACGCTATCTTTACTCCAGCACTCAGCGGGTTTTATACCAGTTATGTCAGTAAGCAACAAGCTACTGGAAACCACGTAGAAGCAGAACGCATTCCAGCAAAGTTTGAGAATGGAATTGAAGGGCTAAACTTCTTAAATCCTGAAGCAGGATATTTTACATATGACCATGTATTGTATAGTGCAGGACATGCTGAACTAGACATGAACAAAGCACCAGCCAAGGAAGGTATGATCCATGGCCGTGATAAGAACTTCACTACACTAATTGGCGACAGTGGTGGGTTCCAGATCAGTAAAGGTGTTTGGCAGGGTAACTGGCTTGAGCCGGAAGGGCAGTGTACTGAAACTGACAAGACTCGTGGCAAGGTTCTCAATTGGTTAGAGAATACAGCCGACTATAGTATGGTGCTGGATATTCCTACTAACGGATTAAATTTTGTTGATGAAGCCACTGGCAAGCCCCGGTGTGGACTCAATGACTATAATGAGTTTAGAGACGCTACTATTGCTAATAACAACTATTTCTTTAAGCATCGTCAGGGTAAGACAAAGTTCCTAAATGTTTGCCAGGGTAGTACATACACACAAGCAGACGATTGGTTTGACAAAGTATGTTTGCCTGTCGTAAGTGAAACACATGGTTGGGCGTTTGGTGGCATTCAGAAAACCATGGTTAACCACAGTCTACGGCGTTTACTATATTTAAAAGAAATAAAGATCCTAGAAAACTCAGAGTGGATACACTTCCTGGGTACTGGTAGATTAGACCAAGGTGTTATGTATACTGCTATGCAACGTGCTATTAGAAAGCATGTTAATCCCAATCTTACTATTAGCATGGATTGTGCTAGTCCGTTTATTGCAACTGCTAATGGTCAGGTTTACACACACAACACCTTTGATAATAAGCGTATTGGCTATAACATGGTACACATGGTGGATGAAAAAGATCCACAAGGCAAACATGCGCCTTGGCCCTGGGATGATAGCCCAATTGGTGAGCGTTTAACATGGAAAGATATTAATTGGTATGACCCCGGCGACCTAAATAAGATTGGTAAAGAAGGTAAAACAAGCTGGGATAGCTTCGCATATTGTTTAATGATGGGACATAATATCTACAAGCATATTGACAGTGTACAAATGGCAAACAGACTCATGGCTAGAACCGCAGGTATCAACCCCTGGATGCCAAGTCAGTATATTGAATTTGATCAAGTATGTGAGAGTTTGTTTGAGAAAGACTATGGCGGTAGCATGGCGGCTATTGATGCTGAACTACTAAAGCACGAAAAGTTAATTGCGAAACTAAGCAGAACAAAGAGTCTTAAAAACAGTGACACTTTTGATAGTTTGTTTAGTTTTGGTGATGCGACTCCAGTTAATACTGACATTGATAGCACACAGGAAGAGGACGATGAAAGATGAGCACCATTTGGATCATTCCTATTGAACCAATTGATCAGCGTTACACAAAGCAGTGGTACGACAATATTCCAGTTATGTTGGATTCTGCTATCGCTGAGAACAAATTGGACTATGAAGTAGTTACTGTAGATGGTGAAACTATTCCAGACACAACTACATCAGGTGCATTTTTAGACTTTGGTGCTACCAATGTTTACAAGTCTAGCCAAAGTTTAGCAGTAAGCAAACTGTTTAGTTATGGTAAAGTTAGGCCTGGTGATAAGTTCTTGGTAACAGATGCATGGAACTTTATTATTACCCCAATTAAGTACATGAGCGATCTACTAGATATCCCAGTAGAGATACACAGTATTTGGCATGCTGGTGCCTATGATCCCAGTGATATACTAGGATATTCCATGAGCAAGCCCTGGCCCTGGGATGCAGAGCGCAGTTGGTTCCATAGTAGCGATTATAACTATTATGCTACTAACAGCCATAGGGATATGTTCCTAAAGAATTTAAACATTCCTGATGAATATCATCACAAGGCAATTAGAAGCGGGCAACCACATGAGCTTATTGTTGACTCGCTAACACAGTACCAAAGCACAGATAAACAAAACACTGTTATGTGGCCGCATCGATACAACGATGACAAGCAACCAGACATTGCTGAAAAATTGTCCAGTGATTTCGATATGGTTATCACACAGAAAATGAATTTGAACAAAGCTGATTACTATGCTACAATGGGTACTAGTAAAGCAATCTTTAGTTGTGCATTGCATGAGAATTTAGGCATTAGCGTAATGGAAGCAGTGCTTACGGGAGCCATTCCTATTGTTCCTGACCGTTGCAGTTATGCAGAGATGTACTTGCCAGAGTTTAAGTATCCAAGTGAATGGACAGAAAACTACGAACAGTTTATCTATCACAGGGATGACATGGTAAAATTTATTAACGCACGTCTTGACAACTTTGCTGATTATCAGGATTTAATTAAACAACAGCAACAAATACTGATCAAAGACTACCTATCAAGTAGCATTATGATCAACAATTTATTAAAAAAAGGAACATAGTATATGAAAAAGACTTCCGATATTATTAAAGAACGATTAAACACCAGTGGAGATAGATACTGGGCTGGTGACAATATCAGCAAACATATCCACGAAGGCGAACATCAGTTACTGATTGACGAACTAACATTAAAGTTTGAGGGTGTTTTAGATAGTCTTGTTATTGATCGTAAAAACGATCCCAACAGCATGGGTACTGGTCGCCGGTTAGCAAAGATGTATGTTAACGAGATTATGAGCGGCAGGTATTATCCTGCACCTAATCCCACAGCATTTCCTAATGAGAACGGGCATACTTACAATGGTATGCTGGTAGTGAGAAGCGAACTAAAGAGTGTGTGTTCACATCATCATCAACCAGTAAGTGGCGTAGCATACATTGGTATTATTCCGGGAGAAAAAGTTATTGGTCTTAGCAAGTATACTCGCATTGCTCAATGGTGCGCACGGCGCGGAACACTACAGGAAGAACTTGCTAACGATATCCTTCGTGAGATTGTTAAAGCAACTGGTAGCAAGAATGTTGGCGTTTACATTCAGGCTCAGCATGGATGTTGCGAAAATCGTGGCATCATGGCACATTCAAGTCTTACACAGACAACCGTACTTGAAGGATCGTTTATAGAAGACCCTGCTTGTAAAAAAGAGTTCTTTGATAACATTAAACTTCAGCAATCTTTTGCCCCACGATGATTCTTCTATTCGATGTAGACGGAACACTGACTCCTAGCAGGGGATTAATGGACCCAGACTTTAAACAGTTCTTTAAGAAACTTCCTAACTTTAGTCTTGTTACAGGCAGTGATTTGCCCAAGACCATTGAACAAGTTGGTTTGGATATTTTTAACCTAGCGGAATATTCATTTAATTGTTCAGGCAATGATGTATATCGTTACGGGGTGCCTGTAGCAAAGAATAACTGGAAACCAAGCACAGAGTTAATGGGTTACCTGGAACAGTGTTTGGCTGATAGTAACTATGCAGAACGGTTTGGTAACCATTTTGAAGTAAGAACTGGTATGCTTAATTTTAGTGTTGTAGGCAGATCCGCTGTTGGCGATCAAAGAACACAGTATTATGATTGGGATTGTGTATTTCATGAACGAGAACATATCGCACAGGGTGTCCAGGAACGATTCCCTGATATTTGTGCACAAGTGGGCGGTGAAACAGGTATTGACATTTACCCCCAAGGGTGCGACAAGTCTCAGGTGTTAAAGTACTTTCATGGCCAGCCCATACACTTCTTTGGTGATCGATGTGAGCCTGGCGGAAATGATTACTCTGTTGCCAACAGGCTATCAAACAGAAACACTTGTCGAGTATCACATGTTAAGAATTGGACAGAAACATGGAAAATATTACAGGAAAAATAAAACCTAAAGTTTACGAATCACCAGACGGTGGTCTAACAGTTACTGTTAGAGATGCTGGTGATTTATCAGAAAATCGGGTAATATACGCAGACGTTGGTGATAATCCTGAGTTTGATGAGCATCTAGGATTATGCGATAGTGCTCTAAATTGCGACCCAATTATACAAGCAGTTAGGCAGAATAGCTACTTTGTGGATCAGGAACTCTGTGAAGAGCACCCAGATCTAAAGGCCAAATGGGAAGAATTCCGCGAATTACAGCGACATTACCAAGCCTGGGACCTACTTAAAAAATAATCTTCAAAAACGGTTGACCTTACACAGGACCGTGTTATTATAAGTTATAGTTTGCACAGATGAGCTGTTGCAAACATTAACTTAGACACAGAGGTCAACAATGAAGTTAAAAACACTAGGAATTTTAATGGCAACTACTGCTCTAACTGCCTGCCAAGCAGGCGGTGTGAGTAATGCTGTTAAAAGCGTAACTAGTGGACTGACATCAAATAGTGCCTTTGCTGCTATTAGCGGTCAAATCTCAGCTCTTGAAGCTGTGGTTGCTGTAGCACAAAGTAACACTAGTATCAGTGCACTAGTTAACCCCAACGATAACGATGTGAAGCTGGCAGGTGATGTTGTCAGTCAGATCGATAACGTTATTAATGGCTGGAACGATTATAAAGCCAGCATGGATCCACATCTACTTGCAGTCAAACTATCCACCGAAGAGTGGAGAGAAGCTGAGGCTGTTGTAAAGATTCTCAAAGAAGATCTACGGCCTATAGTTACTAAAGTTGTCAACGGTGGCAGCTATGATACAAAAGATTTTGAATTCCTCGCAAAGAAGGAAACGTTGGATCAGAAAATTTCTGATAAGAAGGCAGCCATTTTTGAAGGCGCCACTCCAACAGTCATCAGCGCATCAACCAGCGCAGTAACCGTCAATACGTCAGAAACCATTAGCAGCGCAGAGCGTGTTAAGAACACAGAAGTTACCAATGGTGAACAAACTGTTACTGGTGGTGACAGTGTTGGTAACCTGACACGTACTGCAACATGGACACGTACTACTACACAAAACATGGAATATGACCGTACCTGGACTGTTGAAACACAGAACGTTACGACTACTGTGTTCAGTGATGGTACTACCAGCGAAGAACGTGGTGCTGTTCGTAAGATTCCATATCAGCAGACTTACGATGCTGCACCGCGTGTGACTACTGAAGAACTCAGTAGGGTTATTGGTTATACTTCAGACGAGCAGAATACTCCTACAGTGGTTGTTACTCGTGGTACTACGGCTGTAGAAAATGTTTATGAAGATCGTGTTGTTCAAGAAACGCAGGCTGATGGCAGCATCTTGCACAAGACGTTTCGTAAGACAACGACTACATCAACGACACCTGTTACTACTACAACTACCTATCCCAAAGTAACAGTTTACACTTACGAAGATGGCCACTCATTTACACATGATGCCACTGACGAAGTTGTTGCTGAAACTGTGGATGATGTTGTAGTTACAGAAAACGAAGAACTCGTTGAAACAACCACTGAACATGTTGTTGCTAATGAGACCATCACAAACGAGGTGATTACTGAAGTTACAGAAGCAGACCCAGTGTTTGTTACTGAACAAGAGGATCGCACCACCATAACAGAATCTGATGGCAAAAAGTACACCACAGTAACACGTTACTACACAACAACAGCTACTATTGTTACCACTACTACCACAAAAACAACCCCAGTTACCAAGAAGGTTTGGACTGATGGTCGTGAAGAGCTAATCCGTGGTGAAACAGTAACCGCTGTAAACACAGAAAACACTGTTGTTACTGATAACTGGAACAAGGTTATGAGCGAGACAGTGGAAGATGTGGTTGTTGGTGAAGCTGAAAATCCAGAAGCTGAAGCACCTGTTGGCGATCATGCTGACATGGGTACACGTACTCCTGGATACAATTCAGATCCACTGAGCTATCGTACTTCAGAGTTTAATGGCAGTGGTGGTACCAACTACAAGTCAGTTATTAAAGCAGACTACGCATATAGCCGCGGTTGGACTGGTAAAGGTAGTTTGATTACCATTGCTGACACTGGCTACGACGTAGATCACAGTGATTTGTCAGGTGCCGTTAAGCACACTTACAACACACTTACTGAAGTTAAAACAACTGGCAATACTGACGTTACCATGCAAGATAATCATGGGCACGGTAGTCATGTGTTGGGTGTTGCTGCTGGTCGCAAGAATGGCACAGGAACACACGGTGTCGCATTTGACGCTGATGTTGCAGTTGCTAAAATCAGTGACAGTACTGCATTTAGTTTCCAACGTGCAAAGAATGCTGCGGCTTGGTCTCGTGACCTTGGTGCTGTAGCGTTCAGTGTTAGTGCAAACTACAATCCAGACTCAGCGTTCCGTTCTAGTGTTGTAAATGATGGCGACGGTAAGTTCCACAGTAACCACTATTACTACGGCCCTAACGGCTACAATGGGGTCACCTTGGATGCGCCAAGCTGGGCAGAGGCACTTGGTAATGAACAGGTGTATGTCAACAGTGCTGGCAACAACGGTTACGACTATGTGGTAGGCAGTGGTCAGATGGCAACTGCAACAGATGCAAACGGCAACCTTATTCTTGGTGGCCGTATGCTTATTGTTGGTAACTGGAGTGTAGATAGCAACAGTATTTCTGGTAACAAAGCTGGTCATATGTGTGCTAGTTATGTAAGCGGTGCTTGCACCGATGCCGCAAGTACTTCGGACTTCTACATTCTTGCACCAGGCATGGCAGTTGAAAGTGCCAGCAACGACGGTGGCAACAAATTAATGTCTGGTACTAGTATGGCAGCGCCGCAGGTTGCTGGTGCACTTGCTATCCTAAACCAGATGTGGCCACACATGAAAGGTGAGAACCTTGTAAAGTTGGTTACCAAAACTGCTGACAAGACCATTGCTGGGTATAATGTTAACACACACGGGCAAGGATTGTTGGACCTTAATGCAGCAACACAGCCTGTTGGTGCAACTGGTATCCCAACGAGTGGTCGTACCAGCGGTGGTATTTCAAGCCTTAGTGGTGGTGCTGCTATCGGAAATATTAGCAGTGATGCATTTGCCGCACTAAGTAATGCTATCGTGTTGGATGAGTTCGAACGAGACTTTAAGGTCGATCTCAGCCAAACACAGGCAGTTGATACTCGTCCAGGTGGTTATGTTGAAACACTGGCATTTGGTGCAGGAAACTATGACGCTTATAGTAACCTTGCAGCAAGCAACCAGAATATTGTCACTCCAGAGTTTATGGGCTTCTCCGCAGGAATGAAGATGAACAGTGACGCCTCTGGTGATTATGCTATTAACGCCAACTACAAAGCCTACGAAGATGAAAACACACGTATTGACTTTGGTCTAGGTTTTGTAAAAGAAACTGGCAAGTTTCTTAATAACGTGCAGCAGGGCTTCATGGGTGTTGGTGAGCATCATACAACACAGTATGCGAGCTTTAAGATCAAACACAACTTTAATGACACTGTGTTTGGTTTTGGTAACTACCAAATTGGTACTACTGATGTACAAGCCAGCGAAGAGTTCAGCCTAGTTACTGGTTACAGTGACTTGGTTAGTCAGAGCTTTAATACTGGACTAGGGTTCAAGCCAGCTGAAGGTTGGACCTTGGGTGGTACTTACAGTCAGCCACTACACGTAATGAGTGGTAGCATGAACTATCGAGTACCAACAGGTCGAACAGTAGATGGCCAAGTGCAGTTTAATGAAGGAAGTGCTGACGCAAGCACAAAAGTTATTGAACATGACTTTGGTTTGTTTGTAAAATACAAGGTACAAGATAACTTTACAATAGCGGCATTTGGTGAGAAACGACTAAATGTTGCTGGAACTAAAGGCAACGACCAGCTTAACGCAGGCATTAAGTTAAACTGGAATTTTTAAGGAACTATCATGGAACTAACGGTTATCACTTACGACAATAATAAGAAACTTAACTTTAAAGTAAGTGATGACCCTGTCCGTCCAGAGCTTAATTTAGACTTTAGATTAAGCCCTGGGCGAACAGTATACGCTCTAACAGAGGACGGTGAATATAAAGCGGCGATCTGTATAGCATACTGTAATGAAGTTCCAACTACTGTTAAAGAACTGGACTATTATAGCCAGGCCGCACATCAAGACGGACAACACGGTAGTATTGCAGTTGCTTATACAGTTTGGAGTAAGAAATCAGGAGCTGGTAGAAAAATAATATTGGATCTAATAGAAATAGTAAAAAACAGTGATACCATACACCGGGTCGTAACTCTAAGTCCAAAAACAGCAATGGCTAGAAAATTCCATTTAAACAATGGCGCTTTTATTCTCCAACAAAATGCAGAAACAGACAACTACGAATATATAATTTCTTAATAATGGACTATATAAAATGAACAAAATTTACTTAACAAATCAGGATATCGAAAAATACTTAGCAAACATCGTATCACAGATGTATGCTGATAACTGGCGTCCTGATTACATCGTAGGCATTACCAGAGGCGGACTTATTCCATCAGTAATGTTAAGCCACTATACTGGCATTAAGATGCACACACTAGATGTTAGACTCCGTAATGGTGATGGCGAATGCGAGTCCAACTGTTGGATGGCTGAAGATGCCCAAGCAGAAAAAAACATTCTCATCTTAGATGATATTAACGACACTGGTGCTACGTTTAATTGGATTATGGAAGATTGGCATTCAAGTGTTTATAATATGCCAGATACTATCTGGGGAGACAATGTTAGATTTGCTGCTTTGATCGACAACGCTGCCAGTGAGTGCAAGGTTGAAATGTCCTACACTGGTACAGAGATTAACAAAGCAGAAGACCCTAGATGGATTGTCTTGCCGTTTGAAGAGTGGTGGTAAGAGTTGTTATTTAACCAATACAAAAACTGGATAACTGAGCATGAGCACACTGACATTCTTAAGTCAGTGGTTCTTGCTGACCGTTGGTCATTTGGTCAGACCAGCGATAGCAAACAATATACTGAAAATTATCCCATGTGGATGCAGGGATTTTTTAATCATAGGACTCAACAATTTAATGAGTCTACGCCTGAAATTATTAAAATAATATCACTGAGGTTCATTAGTCAGTGTCCAGATGATTATGTGTTAGTTCGCAGTATGGCATGTGCTAACACCTTTGGATTAGACGGTGACTATCACAAAGACTGGCCCAGTTGGGGTAAAAGTCAGACTGGTGTCTTGTATACTGACAAAACCTGGGAGCGTAACTGGGGAGGAGATACTGTATTTGTAGGTGAAGATTGCCTGTACAGTTCAGAGTACGAACCTCGTAAATTGGTTACCTTTGATAGTAGTATCGAACACATTGGAAAAGGTCCCCAAAGACGGTGTCCAGGTATGAGAAGTATCATTGCCATGCAAGCAGTTAAACGTGAATATATTGAAAAGTTTATTGCAAAATAATCTAAATAACATTATAATAAACTTAGACGTCAAAGGTTCGCCCGTCTTTAAATATTCCGCCCTATAACATAGGAGAAGGTATATGCCTTATTATAGTACAAAACATTATGGACATAACATTGGACTAAGTGCAGTGTTCCGTCAACCAAACGCAGATCATTCACATTGCCATTTGCTACATGGTTACAGTTTAGCATTTACATTCACATTCGGTTGTGATGAACTGGATAACAAGAACTGGGCAGTTGACTTTGGCGGATTGAAGCCACTCAAAGCATGGTTAGAAGATCACTTTGATCATAAGGTAGCAGTAGATGCTAAAGATCCTCACTTGGATAAGATGCGTGAACTTGAAGCAATGGATCTAGCAGAGATTCGTGTGTTCGACGGCGTAGGTGCAGAGAAGTTTGCAGAACACGCATTTAACTTTGCAGACAAACTTATACGTGAAGAAACTGATAATCGTTGTTACTGTGTGCGAGTTGAGTGTGCAGAACACGGAGCCAATTCAGCAATTTATGCACCACAGGAGATTTAAATGTTAGTACCTATTGTAGTAGAAAAGACCAGTGCAGGCGAACGCAGTTATGACATCTACAGTCGATTGCTTAAAGATCGTATCATTATGTTAAATGGTGCTGTAGATGACAACAGTGCTAATTTAGTAGTGGCACAAATGTTGTTCTTGGAAAGCGAGAGCTATGATGCTGACATTACACTTTATATTAACAGCCCAGGTGGACTTGTAACCGCAGGACTTGGTATCTATGATACTATGCAGTTTATCAAGTGCGATGTGCAAACAGTTGTTGTAGGTCAGGCATGTAGTATGGGAAGTTTCCTTGCACAAGCAGGCACAGCAGGCAAGCGTATTGTGCTACCAGAGTCACGCACAATGATCCACCGTGTAAGCTCAGGCACACCTAGTACACGCGGTTCAGTCCATGTACAGGAATTAGAATTTGAAGATGCTAGGCGCAGTTTTGAAGAAAGCAAAAAGATCAATAAGAGACTTACTGAGCTTTATGTCAAGCATAATTCAAAAGGCAAAGGTTACGAAGAATTGTTTGAAACTATGAAGTTCGACACATTCTTAAATGCACAAGAAGCATTGGATTATGGACTAGCCGATAAGATCGTGGAGAAAAGACCATGAAACTAAGATATACAGAAGCATTTTATAGTGTTCAGGGCGAAGGTAGATTTACTGGTGTTCCCAGTGTTTTTCTTCGTATGTATGGCTGTAATTTCACATGCCCAGGATTTGGGTTACCACATGGCCAAGAAACTACTGAGCCAGATGACATTGCAGCACAAGTTTTAGAAAATCCAGATCGTTATAAGAAATTGGATGATCTCCCACTAGCAACAACAGGCTGTGATAGTTATGCAGCCTGGCACCCAGCGTTTAAGCGATTCCAAACTACAACAGACGTTGATGGGTTAGTTGATTATCTACTGACGTTGGTACCCAATGGCCGTTGGACACAAGAAAATGGACAAGATGTACATTTAGTAATTACTGGCGGAGAGCCACTGCTAGGATGGCAGCGTATGTATACAGAATTATTTGACCATCCCCGAATGAAGGATTTAAAAAATGTTACCTTTGAAACAAATACCACACAGAGTTTGCACGATGATTTCAAATCTTACCTCGAAGATACACCAAGACTACATGTTACATGGTCATGCTCCCCAAAACTATCAGTTAGCGGACATGGTTGGGATGATGCTATTAAGCCTGATATTGCTAGGGCTTACAGTGATGTTCCTGGCAGTCAATTGTATTTCAAGTTTGTGGTTTGTGATCTTAATGATGTGGCAGAAGTGGACAGAGCTGTGTCAGTATATGGATCCCAGGGAGTCCATGCGCCGGTATACCTCATGGCTGTCGGAGGCACAACAGACAGTTACTTTAAAAACGGAAAAGCTGTCGCAGAACTTGCGCTTGAAAAAGGTTATCGTTACTCCCCCCGGCTTCATGTCGACGTTTTCGGTAACGCCTGGGGAACATAATCCTGAAACTGGTATGCCGCGAGTTGAGCCAGCTGTAGTGACTGAGCACTCAGATAATATTGACGAAGATTTAGCAGACCGATTAAGAAAGACCGGAATGTGAAAACAGTTTGGATTAAAACTGCTCAAAATGAGTATGATGCACAAAATCTATGCACTGGCTGGCTGGACCCTGAGTTAACAGAACAGGGCGTAATTGAGGCTACCGATGTAGCAAAAGAATTGTCTGATAAGTACTCAGTGGTAGCCAATGTATATTGCAGTGACCTAAGACGTAGTTTTAATACAGCAAAAATTATATGTGATAATACTAGTTGGAATAAAACACAACAAGTAAGCCCGTTTATTAGAGATCGTGACTATGGTAACCTAACTGGCAAGCGGCTGGATACTCAATTAAACTGGCAAGATGCTCCTGAGAATGGCGAAAGTTTAAAGGATGTGGCTTCCAGAGTATACAGTTTCTTAAAAGAAATACAGGATACTGAAAACGAGTTACCACATGTTATTATTGCTCACAGTGACACATTAACGGCGGCGGCGGTGGTCGTGGGCAAACTAGATCCAACAGAAATAAATAATTTTAGAGCACAGACAGGAGAAATATTAGAATGGGACTTCTAGATTCAGCTAAAAAAGCAATGGGTATGGGTGAAGCTAAGAAAGTTAACACCCCTAAACGAACAACAAAAAAGTCAGCTAAGGATATTGCAACTGAAAAGGACGAGCCCTGGGTTAGTGTTATTGATCTAGAGGTTGATCCAGAAAATCCTGGCAGTGGTGCATTTGAACTTGACTGGAACCCACAGTTTATTAAAATGCTCTTTAAAGCAGGATATCGTGATGACGTAGAAGAAGACATGGTTGATCGTTGGTTTCAGGATGTTTGCAGACAGGTAGTTATGGAAACATATGAAAAAGACCAAGCCATGGTTACTAGAAATGATCTAGGCGATGGCAAAGCTGAATACAAATAATGATCATCTATGTAAACGGTGACAGTCATAGTGCAGGTGCAGAGTTGGTTAAAGACTATTGCTTTGCAGCAGATGATCCAAAATACACTGCCTGGCAACGACGACCCCATCCAGATGCTATCCCCCATACATACGGATTTAAACTAGCCCGAGCACTCAATGCTGGGTTTTTTCTAGATGCAGAGAGTGCTAGTAGCAATGACCGTATTTTAAGGACAACCCGGGAATATGCAGACGCTCTTACTACTAATATCCACGACAGAGTGTTCATTATTGGATGGAGTACCTGGGAACGGGAAGAATGGTTACAAGGAGATAAAACTTATATTCAGGTAACTGCCAGTGGCACTGACAGTGTTCCACCAGAGTTTGGTGACCGTTACAAGCAATGGGTTATTAACCAAACTCCTGAGGTAGTCAAAGAAAAATGTCGACAGTGGCATGATAAGATCTGGGAGTTTCACCAACATTTAAATAAGCTGGGAATACGGCATATTTTCTTTAATTCATATAGTCATTTTGATGTTGATGAACAACGGGACTGGGGAGATAGTTATGTTAGTCCTTACGATAAAAGTGGCACATATTATCAATGGTTGGCAGACCAGGGTTTTTTAACTGTTAGATACGGAAGCCATCATTACGGTATTGATGCTCATAGTGCCTGGTACAAATTTTTACTTCCGCGGTTGACATCTGGCGTGAGTACTAGTATAATGAGTAATACTAAAGTAGTTAAGAGAACCGTGAAACCCAGTTCAGGACTAATGAGGAAAAAGTGACAACATATTTACTTGTAGACTCCCTTAATACATTCTTTCGTGCTAGACACGCCGCACATCGTAGCATGGATATGTGGACCAAAGTAGGATTTGCTATCCATGTAACAATGAGTGCAGTTAACCGCGCCTGGCGTATTAGTCAAGCTGACCATGTGGTTTTTGCTCTAGAAGGCCGCAGTTGGCGCAAGGACTTCTTTAAGCCTTACAAAGCACATCGTGTTGCCGCTAGACAGGTAAAGACAGAGATAGAACAAGAAGAAGATGCCTTGTTCTTTGAAGCATATGATTCCCTGGTTAAGTTCCTGGTAGAAAATGCAAATTGTAGCACATTACAATGTGATATTGCAGAAGCAGACGATATTATTGCACGGTTTATTCACATGCATCCCCAGGACAATCATGTTATTGTTAGTAGCGACACTGATTTCGTACAGCTGGTTAGCGACAATGTTAAACAGTATAATGGTATTTCTAACAATATAATTACACTACAAGGAGTATTTGATGACCATGGCAAACCAGTTAAAGACAAAAAAACAGGGGATCCTAAGCCGGCACCTGATCCGGAATGGCTACTGTTCGAGAAATGCATGCGTGGCGATCCAACTGATAACATTTTTAGCGCATACCCTGGAGTCCGCAAAAAAGGTACTAAGAACAAAGTAGGGCTTTTAGAGGCTTTTGAAGATCGTGACAACAAAGGCTATAACTGGAATAACATGATGCTGCAACGTTGGACAGATCATAACGGTGACGAACATCGTGTACTAGATGACTACGAACGCAACCGTGTACTGGTAGACTTAACAGCGCAGCCTGAAGAGCTCAAAGAGTATATTGACTCTACAATCAAAGATCAAATGGCTCCTAAGAATAATTCCATGGTGGGAGCAAAGTTCCTAAAGTTTTGTGGTAAGTATGAGCTAAAGCGTATTGCAGACGAAGCACCTAAATACGCTGAGTGGTTACAAAAAAGTTATATGGAGAAGGAACAAGATGTTGCTTGCTAGACCTATTATTGACGAGAAGTTTTGGATTATAGAGCGCAACGGTGAAAAAGTTGGCACCCTGCGTAAAACTCAGGACCTTGTTCTTACTATTAATCAAAAAAACTTTAAGTTTACGGATATTAAATCATTGTGCGACTCAACAGAAATTAAATTTGCTACCAGTAAAGAAGTAGTAGCAACGGAAGATAAAAACAAGGACTTTGACGTACACGGGTTTCCATGTAAGCACAAACCGTTTAATGACATTTTTGACTTAAAGCGGAAGTTGCCATTGTATACTAAGACTGCCAAGAGTCAGAGTTTCTATTGTGCTGGATATTATATTATTAAATTTGAAAGCGGATGGCTTCCAAGTTATTGTCCTAAGTTAATTACTCTAGGCAAGAATGAATTCGTTGGCCCATACATGAGCAAGTTTGAGATGCAAGAGAAACAGAAAAAACTATGAGATTACCAAACTTTAATAACCTAGAAATGTTTGTAAAGAAGGCAACCATTGGCGTTAGTCCTAGTATTAGTATTACTAGATCAGAGGCACAACACGCCGCTAATGAGTATCAAAAACTAATCAAGTATACGCTTGAGTTGCAGGATCGCATCGTGGAACTGGAACAGGAAAACGCAAACCCCACGCAAATAGAAATATTATCCGGAAACTTTTAGGTATTTCGACTTCCTTATGCTACAATACACTTGTTAACATAGGGAAAGGATAACATATGTTTCGTACAACTATCGCAGCTATTGCTGTACTCTTTATTGCTTCAACTGCCCATGCAGAAGATGCAAAAAATTACTACATTGAAGGTCAATTTGGATCAACTATCAATGCCGACGACGGGCGTGATAACTCCAGTGTAATGGGCCTTGCCTTGGGAAAAGACTTTGGTAAAGTTCGTGTTGATCTTGCTGGTGTCCGGAACTCCAGTGGAGATAATACTTCACTTGGTGAAGTTGAAGTAGACTCACTATTAACTGGTGTATACTATGACATCAATACCAACAGCAAGTTTACTCCATTCGTTGGTATTAACCTTGGGTATGGCTGGGCAGACGGCACAGGGGTTAGCACAGTAGATGACGCAGGATTTGTTTACGGTGCCTCGGCTGGCGTTGGATATGCAGTAGCAGACAACATTGATTTGGTTGCTCGTTATCAGTATCTAACCAGTGATGATATTACTGTAACTAATTTATCAGGAACTGATAATTGGGATACCCAGGCTATTACTGCTGGTTTACGGTTTAAGTTTTAATATTCACTAACCAAGTAAATTAAAATAGGGCTGTAATGGCCCTATTTTTTTATAAAAGTATAGATAAATATATACGTAGTTAATTAAAAGGACAACGTATATGAGTAGACCCAAGCCAGAAGTTCTCTTAGAGAAGATTGACAAGAATACATATAAATCTGAGCAGGTGTTAGCTAGCGATGGTATTTGGACTGTATATTATAAGGGCCGTGCTATTAACCTAAAATCACAAAACATCCTAGTAAATTATCCTGGACCTAAATATAAAAAAGTTAGCTTCAGCAATAGTGGTCATGCTATTAACCTGGCTAAGAAACTAAACAAAGCCTTTGGCTGTGACGAGTTCACCGTAGTCCTTCTTAAAAAAGGAAGTGTGGTATATCCTTAACAAAATACCAGTATACACAAGCATTTATCAAAAACAGTGACTTAACTGTTAGTGATAGTACCTCGTATGGTTTTTTCTGGCAAAACATCAGAGAGAACGGTGGGCTACGATTAAACGAGAATGGTTACCATTTCTTAGTACACAATTTAGAACTAGAGAAGTACACCGTTGATATACGTGAGCAAAAAGTTAACTATAAGTTTCTATTAGAGTTAGATAGATTTATGGATTGTCCATATTTTATAATGACAGGCAGATGGCCAAAAATTATCCTGTTTTCAGAGAAAACATACTTCTGGCTAGCCATGCACAATGAAGATTTTCAGAGTTTCCTAAATGCATACAAAGTTTAAATTTATTTACGCCAAACCACTGGAAAACTGTGAGTGGAAATATCTGGTTAACATTGATTTGTCTGACAAAGATGGGCAGTTACTGCCAGGATATATGGAAAATAAAAACTCGTTCCTGGAATTAATGCAAGAACAATACGGCAACGTTAATGAAAGGTATAATATACGCTGGGCAGACCACAGTGCTGATGTTCGTTTTAAATCTGAATCTGATGCTGCTAGTTTTATATTGCTATACACCTACACTACACAAGCAAGCACTGTAAATAAAAGAAGATATCCACAAAACTTTTACCACAGCGTCTAGTCAAAGAAAACCGCCCTAGTATTTCTACTGGACGAACGTGTTGGCGCCTTGTCCCAACTTGCGAATTCTTTTCACACTCTTATTTATCATCATCAGTTGACTTATTGCTTATATGTGTTATTATAGCTGATATTAGTTTTTACAAGGAATACAATATGTCAGAAAAATATAAGCCCCGGCCAGGCAACTTTACGTGGTGCAAACCAGCTGAAGCAGTCTTCGCAATGCAACATTATTTGTCTAAGTTAGAGTCAGATCTACGCAATGGCACTGTTCCTAAGGAACAACAGAATAATATTCAAACTGAAATCAATGATCTAATTACTAAGATTACTCGCCGCAGGGGCAGTGTTAATTTTGACCTGCAGGGGTTCTTTGAAGTGCAGAACAAGTTTCGCAATAGCCCAGAGTATCGTCAGGAAGTTGCTGATAAAATTGCTGGTACCTGGGTAGATCCTGTTAAGGAAGAAAAACGTATTGCTAAAGAAGCTCGTGACGCAGAAAAAGCGGCTGCAAAATTAGCAAAAGATCTTGCTAAGAACGGTTGACTATCTGCTAGCCTGTGTTAGTATTAAGTCTAACTTAAAGGAGAGCATAATGTCCAAGTTTACCACACAGCAACAAGTTTTTCTGTTTTTAGGGGAACTCACTGTTAATCCTAACGTT
>Ga0208019_1000228_pt1 | contig 31607 bp, 22 predicted proteins | sample CB_VirMetaG_5_FD_184540 | JGI IMG/M metagenome (GOLD analysis project Ga0208019, IMG submission 184540) | Freshwater to marine saline gradient viral communities from Chesapeake Bay - CB_1508_1D Viral MetaG (SPAdes) (version 4) | ecosystem: Environmental > Aquatic > Marine > Coastal | place: USA... | reverse complement strand
CGCGGGGATAGATACATTTCTCTTTCCCACTCCTAGCGGCATAAAATCAATCTCTTCATTCTCAATTTTTCTAATAGCATCAACCATCATCTTTAGTTCAAGATTTTGAATTCTAAGAGTTATATCAACCAGGGTATCATCTTGATATACATCAATAGTTTTCTTATCTATCAACATACCTCTGTCTATGTGGTCGTCTATTAAGTGAGATGTTACGCCTTGACTTATATTGTCAATGATTGCCCACTTAACATTATCTAATCCTCGATTTTCGGGCAGTAATCCTGGGTGCATATTTAATATACCAACCTTAAAAGACTTAACAACTGGACCTCGTAGGATTCTAGCTCCTAGGATTACTCCAAGATCTAGCTGTCTCTCTTTAATTATATTCAAGCATTGATACCCCGAGTGGTCTACTTCGTAGTAAGGGATGTTTAGTTTGCGTGCTATTGCCCTAGGGTGGATATACTTCAATCCCTTGGGGGCTATGCGAATCTTAGATTGGTAAAAATTAATACTTACGGGGTCTGCTGCAAAGATGCAGTCGGGCTGTATGCCGTTTAAAAAAAGCTCAAGTAAGCCTTCTTGAGATTTTTTATGCTCGAAATTATATACAAAGACTCCGATTTTCATTTAGGCAGAGTAGTCCTATTCAGTGATTGAATAGCCGCAAGTTTATCTTCTGCTTCAGCCAGCTTGGCGACTTGCTCGTCAACAGAAGATACTATGTCCGAGTGCTCTCCTATGCCGGAGGATGATTCCATGTAGACTTGGATGTTAGCCCGACAAGCTTGCGCTTCGGCCCTATATTTAGCCTCCAATGCCTTCAAAATTAGCCAGCTATATGTTTTCACTTCTGTTTCCACCTCGATTCCACTTAACATAACCATATGCATCATTGAATGTGAAAATTATTCCCCATACCCATATGGAAGTCATTTCCATATATACTCCTATCAAAGTCCAACCCAGCTCTCCCAAGAGTCTTAAAAGCCATCCGACATTGTTTTTCTTAGCAATCAGATTCGTTCCAATAAAGATTAGAACATAAAATACATGGCCCCCAATGTCATGCATGAGTAGTATCAGCTTTGTAAGACATTGCTTCTATAATTTTATAGATCTTAGATTTACATATTTTTGCATTCTTCAATGAAGAGAAGCCTAAATACATTACCCTATTGAGCCCGAATGGCTCCCCCGGCCAATCGTCGTTAAACTCTATACACCAAGAGTCGCAATACTTTTCTATGGTTTTAAGAATTACAGTATAAGTCTCGGAGGATAGATCAAGGTTTTGGGCAAAATTGGACGGGATCCAGATAGGGACCATGTGAAACTCTGGAAGTTTCTCTTCGTATGTCCAAGAGGATTTAGAGTAAAGAGAAACCACAGAATCCATGAGCTTTGCATTGGCAGAATATATAATATCACCTGCTCTAAGGTGGACTTCGATTATCTTGCCGCCTATCGTTTCAATGTTAACCAAGCCAGTGTATCCAGGCAGATGAATCTCAACCCAAGATAAAACTGCACGCCTAACATTGGGGTGTGCGTCTTCCGTTGACCAGCGGCTCATCACGCCGGGATTTCGAGACTCATGCGGCACGCCCCTCCAAGATACCTGCCAAACGGGTGTGCCATCGATGACTGCTATGTCCCAACTGTAGTGAGATCCATTTAGCTTCTCAGCCCAAAAGTAACCCGACAGATCAAGTTGCAAAAGTTCTCTTTGTGAATTGATTATCCTAGCGCCATGACCCATGCCAAATAAATTATAAACAGGTCTTACTATTACTGGATATTTAGCAGGAAGCTTTGACGCTCCTATTAAGTTGCATTCTACCCCAGATGAATAATTAACAAGGAGTTTGTTGTAGAGATGCTGGTGCTTAGGATAAAAATCCCAGGCGTCCCGGTCCAATACGGGGATCATTACATCAGGGGGGACTTTGATTTGGGAGTATGAAGCCCTTGTGCAATATTCGGCATCATACTCTAGGGGACTCCAATACAGAAATGGCATTTATCTTGATGGCGTAATGGAGAAGTTGCCACCTCCTATGAAATCTCCCCCCAAGCTTCGTTTTGAATCTTGGTTGACTGTACTTCTCCCTGTAGAATCTATACCAACCCGATGCGAAGATATTATTTTTTTAAGCTTAGAGCCGCAGTCGCATTTCTTTGGGGGTCTCTCTGTGGTCTTTAAGTAGACTTCCAGAATGCCACATTGCGAGCATTCAAATTCATATATAGGCATATCGTATTACTACACTATAATTTTATTATGAGTTTTATTCATAAAAAAGTTCAATTTTATTATTGAATCTTACACAAGTTTGATTAAATATATGGCATGGAAAATGATATCTTATCCTTAACTATGGCTGGAATGGTATTCTCTTGGATTATTGCGTGTTTAACTTGGAGAATCTGAACTTTCTAAATTCCACTCAATGACTACATTGGTTGGGTTACCAGGAATAAAAGGTGGATAGATGTTTAAATCTGGCCAATGCTTTGGGCACAGATCAATCTCCCAAACCCTTCGCTTGATAGAGCCACGCCTCTTCATTTCTCGGACCCTTCCTTTTGTCATCTTGCCGGTGTCGGGATCCCTCATTTGAACATTTGCATCTTCAAGCTGTATTTCCACACAGGCATGGGTAAGGGAATTACATTCGTCACATAGCCGAACAATCATTTTGCTCTCCTGGGTTTCCTCTTTTTGGCGGGCTTCTCATTGGATTCTAGCTTCTGCGGGATTGAAGAAAATAAGTTGGCCCCCGAGTTCCTTCTAACCACTGCCTCACTACTCGAATCAACAGGCTCCATAATAGGACGCCAGTTTTCATCCAGCCCCAAGCATCTGTAGCTTTTTCCACCCCTTTTAAAAAGAGACTTCTTTGTAAGCTTACCCATACTTTTAATTTTTTTCCTTGGGTCTCTGCTTTGCCCAATGGAATTCTCTTGCCAATTTTCGCTCATATAAACCTCACCAACTCAGGGTTGAAACGTCCACTTTAATTTTATGATTAGACTTAGAAAACTTAATTATAGGCGATCCCAACCTACCAGGGGGGGCGCACATGTTTCTAACATACTCTGCATATCCTAAGTATGTTCCAGTTCTTATCAAGTGTCTATGGCTAGGTATTTCTTCACCGTTAGAATCAACGCCAAAGTAAGTTAACACCCTGTGTCCGAAGTCATGGTTATGCCCCATAGCACACCACTCCGCATCGTAGTAAAGTTTTGCTAGCTTTTCTAGCTCTGCCCAAGTGTTTGACCCTGCACTCTTACCGTGCTGCACGGCTCCAACGTACCTATTTTTACCAAAGTTGAGAACGACATAGCCGCCTATTCCCCAGTAAGGAGCGCCTAGGCTTTCTGCAATAACATCACATATGTCAAGCATAGATTCTCTTCGAGTTCGAGCCTCATGGTTTCCGCGAGTTATTCCAATTACATCTCCATTTTTAGCAAATGGCTTAAACTTAGAGATAACATACTTAACCTGATCTGTCGGAAACCGGCTTTGCCCAAGAAGTTTTTCTCCTGGGGCATCTCCGCTGGCTATAGCGTTTTCTGCTATATCGCCATTGAGGATTATCTTTGCATTATTGGACTTGCAATATTTAAGAGCTTCTAAGAAATGAGCCTCCATGAACTCTGAGGCACCGACGTGAACATCACTAAAAATAACAAGTTCACCAGAGGCGTTTAACCCATGGACATTATCCATTGTGACACCACTCGAAATAAATGAATGTCAGTTTCATTTTCTACCTTTCTAACTTCTATCTACTATTAAATCCAAGAGAAGCTTTGAGACTGCCTCTCTCTGATCTTGCTCCCTTATGCCTTGGTATAGCTCAAGAAAATAACCAGTTTTATCTACGCTGTAAGGTGTTTTAAATGGCAATTTAAGTAAGCGACATAGTAACTTAGCCAGTATTCCAATTGGCATATCGGGAGTTGCTATGTATATTAAACCGAATTGGTTGTTCCTGAGTATCTGAAATATCTTAAAGGCGCATGAATAAAATCTGCAATCTCTTTTGGTAAATACCCTTATAGAATATTTTGCATGAAAAGCCTTAGAGACAAAGCATCCTAAAAAATCAGAAGCTTTATTGCCAGGAATATTCCAAATATCTGAGAATAATAAGATGTCTACATTAACCAAATGCCAACACCGATCGAAAACATATCAGACCTAATTCGTGTGTCTATTTTTTTGTAGAAAGTGGATGTTCTTTCGGAAGAAGATCCGTGTCATGCTTGCCGCTTTTAAATTTCAAGTTTCGCAAGGCGTATAAAAAACTGTTACAACGGGCATATGCCCACTGCTCAGGGGAGTTCACCGTAGGTCGGACACTTTCGGGGTTTGTATAATAAGCCCCAACCCCTCTCTTAAAAACAGCTATCATAGTTCTAAGGTTAGTCTTTTTTCTTTCATCGGACCCATGTTCTTTGTTGTGGTCTTCAACTTTTTTATTTAGACCCTTTTCAACAGCCTTTGTCACTTCATATCGATGCTCGTCGCTTAAGTATAATTCATCCAATGCAATTAGGAGCTTGCCGAAAGAAGACTTGTTCTTTTTGTCCGCGGACTCAATAGACTTTATCTTTGCGATGCACCAGCGATAAGCTTTCATTGGGTCACTAGAGGGATTGCCTCCCCACAGCAACCAAGCGACTGCACCTGGACCCGGCCATTTTTCGTGAGATGTGTCGCTGTTCTTTGGGGAGTCCAAGTCTACCTTATGTCGAGCAAACCAAGCAGCCATGCGCTTAAGTTTGTTAAACGATACTGATCCCTCCGCCATCTTTCGGGCTTCCCTTATGGTTCGATCAACTAAACCATCGCCACCATACCCATCTGCGTTATACTCCAATCCGCGCTTGGCATTCTGAGATATATAAGATGGTACAGATATTTGCTGATTTTCATTTATTGCCATTGTCTTCCTCGGTATCAATTAGCTCGTACTCATATCGATCGTCATCGCTTGTGACCCACTTCCAATCTTGCTCGACTGTGAATATATGGGTATTCAATTTTCTACTGATCAAATTTACATGAGGCTTTGTGGCAAATGAAGGGTCATGAAATCTCACGCGGTTGTTAGGCTGAATAGCAAAGTTCCCGTTGTCGAGCTTTATAAAGTGTCCACACTTGTGTTGTCCAGGTTCTTCACTAAATCCAGTGTCTGGATACTCAGGGCTTTCCATCGCCCAATCCAGGGTAAACAAGTAACTCCCTTGATACTCGTTTTTCCGGCGACTAATGTACTTTACCTTGTCGTTCTGTATTGCGGCAAAACGAGTAACGGAAACATAATAACTAAAGCTGTCCCATAGCATTAATTCATCTAGCGCCATTGGCTTTGCTTCTGGGTGAGAGCAAAATGCATGAACTGGCATTCTCCACCAAATAGCCCCGTCCTCCATCATGAAATGAAAAAGAGGAACGCGATTGGGTATGCTCGCAACCCCGAAAATCATACAAGGAAAAACTTGGCCGTGAGAGTCTTCTAAGTTGCGTAAAAATTCGGCCCTAACATAAGCCTCTATAGGGGGGATGTTTGCATTCAAGTATGACACTAGGATTCTTTTTCGGTTAGATCTGTAAGTTGTTCTGAAATAATCTGCAAAGCAATGTCGGCTGAAGCAAATAAGCTTACAATATCCTCGTACCTATCATCTAACTTATCGATCAATTTTTTAGAGTTTTCCAATAAAATAGGCAACCTAACCTCTGCTGCCTCTATATACTTTTTAGAATAAGTTCTTATGATTGGCCAGTAGTAAGATATCGCCTCAAAGATTTCATCCTTGGATTTATCTAGCTCTGGGATTTTATCTTTAGCTTCTTCTATTAGTTTTATAATTGAAGCGGCTGCTTTATCATCGATTGTGTTTCCGGTTGCAGATACAAAAGCTTCAATTACTTCGACAGTGCTGCCTCCAGATTTCGCTTTAGCCAATGCCGCATCGACAGCATCTTTATATTCAATACTAATACTTATAAGATTTATAATGCTGCCTAGCATACTTGTCTCTTCTTTTCCGACTTCTCTTGCTGGATTTACCTGCTGATCTTAAATCCCTGTATTCTCCTTCAATGTAGTTTGTTTTAAACTTCCGGTTGGGAAGCTTCTCTATCTCTTCCTCTTCTGAAGAGTAGTAATCCCAATCTTCAGATAGGTCATCTATGCGAATACGCATTGCTAGTTACTTTTATTGCTAGGTATAGAAGATCCCGCTAAAAATCCAACAACAGTTAGAATCACGTCCTTGTAAAATACATTTAGGGAAGCGATTCCATCTGGTGCTCCACCCGACCAGCTCATGTATGCATTGTAAAGAAGTCCCCCCTCTGCAACTAGGGCAAGGGCGACTAGCGCCATAAGCTTATGATTATTTTCCATCATTCATCACCTGAAAATAAGCTTTTAAAAAACTTACCAACCTTATTGTAAAGGGCGACAATCAGGCTTATTATTCCTGTTCCAACCGGAATAACCAAGGGCGCTATAAGCTCCCAAGGGACATCGTTGATTTCCTTTATGGACTTCGTTTGCTGCAAGTTTTTGTAAGTGGTTTCGAGCTGCTCCGATACTGCAGCGTGCTTATCTTTACCGCTTGCCCCACTAGCTTCAGCTAGTTCAATAAACGCACTCGCTATTGGCATAATAATACTAATAGCCTTTGCTATATCGCTACCTTGTGACATTTCTTACTCCTATTATTTTTCGGAATAGCCAACTTGCTAATCCGGTTAGATCAACACTAAACTTTAATGACTTGCTATCTAAATATTCAATGTCTTGTTCAATCCTAGACTTGCGATGCCAAATCATAATATATAGTAGCCCCAGTCACCAGGAGAGTCTAGAAGATATTTTCCTTATCAATCTGATGCATAAAGCGAAATACCTTGTCAGGATAATGAGGATTACCCCCGCCATTGTAAGAAAGAACGCCCTTAGTTAGGTCTTGTTTTCTTTGTATTTTCTTAGATAGTATTCTGCATCCAAACTCAAGGTTTATATCTGGCTTAAGTAGCTCTGTGGGAAAGCTAACCCTGCATCCATGCTCGACCGCAACGCCAAACATAATCTGCATTAAGCCATAGCTACAAGCGAATACATCTGGATACTTAAGCCATACCCTTGCAGGGTGACTTGGCTCTATTATTTTATGATAATTATTTCCATACCGCCGCCAAAATGCAGGCTCAACTCTTATTGCCCAAGGATTTCCTGAGGACTCAACTATCACAATTGCTGCTATTAGGGCGGGATCTAAGTTATGCTTTTTAGCCTTTTTTATAATCTCCGGCCTAAAAATCTTTATGCTACTTACATATTTATTGTTCACGATATAATACCTGTATCCTCAAAGTATTCTTCAATGTCCTCGGCGCCAATAACCATATCATCAAGAATTGGATCGTAAAGTATTGGGACCTCTTTTATCTGGTCCTGTGAGAAGAGGGTGGGCAATCCTTTGATTTCGGCACCCAGTGCTCGTATTTCCCACATTCCTTTTATTCTTGATTGGAAAACCCTATAAACTACAAGCTTACCATCATTAATAGCATCTCTTCCTGTGTTAATTACCTGCTGACACAGATCGCATCCGTCTTTCACTATAAGAATAGAAGCTTTTTGTGTATCATAAGAAAATGCCATAGGATCAATATTAGTAGTATTTTTGGGAACCTACAATAACCTCATCACGCAAATAGCATTTTGAGCAGTCTCCACACCGAGGCTCACTTGATAAGCAACTGTAAGTGTTCCAATAGGGGAATTTAGATGACAATAAAACCTCAAAAATTTGTTTCTTGTTGTGATCCATGAAGGGCAGAAATAATTTTACTGGGTTTGAAGGACAAGATTGAAAAATTAAATTCGCACCAGTGATTCCTGCACCTGATGCCTCTGGATAGAATTGCGACGATGCAACAGAAAATGGCAAACAAATTGCATCACACAAGTGTCTCATCGCATGCAAATGTGAGATAGATACAATCTGAGAAAATAGCCCAGGTACGAAGACCTTGTCATCTTTTCTTTTTCTGTTAACAGATAGCCTAGTAGATAGTGAATAGTCTATCCTAGAGCATTTTGGAAACTTAAATAGCAGAGTTTCTTTGCTGATTTTAGTATGGAAAAAATTTGCTATTTGGGCCGCGCTTTCAATCTCAAATCCAGCTTTTTGGCCATAATCGATGGTGACAAGTTGTACATCATGTCCCCCTTGTAAAAGTACGACTAACGCTGCAGTTGAATCGATTCCGCCAGAGAATGGGAGCAATACCCGCACAACTAATTACTGCTCGAATGCTTTGAGGCATCCTTAAAAGCGTCCAAATCCATTTCTTTGTTTGCCTCTTTAATTCTCATAATTTGCATATAAATTTCTTCATATGATTCCCTAAGGGCAATTCGACTCTGAGGCTCTGTAAAAAAAACCGCACAGCCCCCCTCGGATGAACCCGCTATCATACTAATTGATTCGATATTAATCATAACGGGAGATTCTTGAAACTCAGCAAGTGTTCCGAATATAAAATTCATGCCAATACCCCTTCTAATACATATTTACTGTATGAATCTTCAAGAAATTTATATTTCTCTTCAATTATATTAGTGACTGAACCTTCCTGTGTAAATCTTCCCTTTTCTATTTTTAACATGTCGCTTATAAACTTTGCTATTGTATAATCTTGAGAAAAACATGTTGTATTAGATTTTTTTCTCTCATGCACTAACATAATAAACTCAATCATCGAATTGGAAAAGCCTACACTCCAATTCATATTTTTCGGATAACTAATTACCTTGTCTGTATTTGTTTTGTAGAGTTGACTACTGTCTTTCTCGTAGCACTCGATAATACAGCTGTGCGCAGGTATCTCACCTTTGAATTTAGAAAGCTGTTCGTGAGTTAAGTATTTAACAAACCTAATCATGCTAAAAGTCAATTTCTAAAATTTTTAATATTCCATCCAATCCGCATAGTAAGATATTCTTCTTCTTATCAAACAATGCGGGAACAAATGGTATTGTTGACTTATCTATCAATGTAGGAGGATTTTTATCCCATACAAAAATAGTATTAGGATATATACCCGAGGTAATATGAATTAACTTGTATCTTATATTGTTAGCATCTAAAGCACATTGAGCTTCAGCACACAAGGGGCAAGAATGCTCGACGAAAAGACAGTACTCATCCATTAATTTTAATCTGCGGCTTCCCGCAAGTGTCTACTGATATCTGCTCGAATAATTTGAAGATCCCTATCTGAGAGACCTTCAACCTGTTGGCCAGCCTCATCTTCTAAACCTGTTATTTGAACGTGCCCCGCCCCCAAGATTTCACCATGAGTAAAGTATACAGTTGCTTGTATTGTACCCCCCTCAAGTCGAACCTCTGTATTAATGCTAGAGCTAGCAAACCCGGCGGGCGAAAATGCATAGCTACTCCGTTTAAGGTCATTGTTCCCTCTTACCTTAGATTCAGCCTCTGCAAGGATTTCGTTTAAGCACCTGTCCCAAACCCACATAGGCCAACCAGACCTAGGATCCTGAGAAGCCAACTGATTGAGTACAGCCTTTCCTTCCCCGTGAAACCAGTCTGGGCTGCCCTCTTCTGGGGACATACATCCAAATTCCGTAAGAGCATCCTGAATAGCCGCCCTCAGCCTTTCGATCCTGGTATTTACGAGCCGATCTGAGGATTCTCGCAGGAATTCAACTCCTGGTTTATCTAAATTGTTTTTATTCATTTTTTACCTATAGTTTTTTACACGCTAAAAGCTCTCTATATATTGGCTTTAAATCATTGCCGCTTTTGCTATTAGAGCTGAAAGCAGTCTCTTGCAGCAAGAGACTTGCATCGCTAATTTCACTCCTCTGCCAGTGCAGGTGGCTGGCCCCTGAGTCTTGAGCTACGTTGTAGTTATCCCCAGATATTCTACTTCTTTCAACGAATTTGGCAAATGGCACAGTGGAAGGAGAAAAAGAAGTGGAACCAGAGGGAAAACTACTGCCCGTTGGGTCTCCTGATAAGATAGTGGCAGTGGCATCTACCGGGAATAAAACCGGGCTGTATATGCGAGTTGCCCCAGAAATTGCGTGAGATGCATCGCTTGATCCACACCCATCCAGGGCACTAAAGCTGCTAAAAAAATCATACTCCCCATCCCAGTCTGCGCTATTGTCTGCAAGCCTATACTTAGGGTCTGTTCCGGTGGGCAGATAAGCCCTACCCGTTGGCCCATAAAAAGTTCCATGATTATGGGTGATCGCAGAGTGCGCAGATGCCGTTATTGAGTGAGCATGAGATTCCAAGGAGGAAGCTGCTGGTATTGGTCCGCTTGATTGTACGCCTATAAGTAGATTTGATGCATTTGAAAGAGGGACATATCCAGTTGGACATAGATCTCCATCAATAAATATTATAGCCCCAGTAGGAACCTCCTGGGTTTGAGACTCTCCGTCTTCATCGGGTTCCGGCTGTATCCAGTTCAGCAAGTAAGCCGGAGGCTTCATTTGATTTGCCCCAGAGTCAGTGTTGCCGACTCCGCGAGCACTGCTGCTCGTATGTGAAACTTGAGGGCCTCCCGAGGGCATAAAGTCGTGTTCGTGGTTATAAGGAGAGATGGAATAATCACCAGTATTTGGTTGCGTTGTCCATTCTGTGATTTCTTTTTGACCGTCACCATCCCAATCAACATTGTTATGGGATACACCAGAAGCAGTGTGCTGATTGGTAAGCGTCAGGTAGTCGGCTGCTGTTGCCATCTGATTTGTGTGCTTATCAAACTCTGATCCTAAAAAAAGAATTGGCATATTCCCTACATCTCCGAATGAACCATGAGAGTTCTGATCCTTACCGAGATTGATATCCTTGCCAGAGTTAAACTCCGTCGTTTGATTAGTGGCGGTTGCTCCCAGGTTTGTAGTCGCCGTTCCGCCAGGGTGCCTGTGGCTTGCGGAGTGCGTATGAGAATCTAATATGTTTGCTGTTCCAGCCTTGTTGGAACCATGTGAGTGATGTCCTAGGTTGCCCCTTATGGTGCCCGCTGGATCAGATGGGGAGGATAAAGTCCACCCAGCCGCTGGGAAACCTGCAGCGTCGAAAACGGTGTTTGCATGGCTGTAGCTTGTATCAAACTTTACAGCCTGCATTTTCCGCACTATTAAAAGCCCATTGGCGGAAAATTGAATCAAGAGCTGAATCTCATTAGCTCCAGAGGATGCGGTAATTACGCGATTGGCTTCAAACTGTTCGGCATACTGAGAGTCAACATTTATAACAAATGCCTCATCCTCTTCGGTAGGAGTTGATACATCAAAGATTCCTGCATATACAGCAGTTATCGAAATGCCCGATATTGCGTTCGTGTTAGACCCTTCTGCTTGAATAAGCAAAGGTTCGGAGCTGTTAAAGTCTGAATTAAGCTGATAGTTGTCAGGGACTACCTGTGATTCCCAGCCTAAAGTTACGCTCGGTGGTATAAGGTCCGTATCTGTGCCAGGAGAATTAACCAACTCAAAGCTTACGGCAACTCTCTTGCAAAACTTTACCGATATGTAACTTGCAAAGTTTACAGACTTAGGAAGACTTTGACTATTATTTGAAACCACAGTTGATGTAGGACTTCCAGTTGTGACCGACTCGGAAGAATTAGAGTGATTGTGACTGTGTGAAGATCCTCGTATTTTGTTAGTTGTCCCAGCTCCTGAGCTTATTTGCGCATATGAGATTCCCTGAAAAGCATCTCCCAAATAGTTGTCGTATGCTGTTCCTGTATATTGCGAGACAATTTCGGTATGAGTGTGATCATTGATTGTGTGGTTGTGGGTTGCCGTATGGGTGTGAACATAGCTTCCCTTGTCGACAGACTCAGGAGTTTCTCCCTCTTCAGGAGCACCTATAAATTTTCTCTCTAATCCAGAAACTTCTTCAAAGCCGGTCGGACAAGAAGAACCCGTGCATAAGACTATTGCACCTGTAGGTATATTAACGACTGCAATTTCATCTCGATCAGCGACAGGGTCTAACTGCCTCATGGCTTCTACGGTAATCTCGTTTGCACTCTTCTGCAAATCGTAGTTTACAGAAGAAATAACCCAAAAAGGATAACTGTCTACAGTCTCTATATTTCTACCGCTTGGATCAAAATAAATAATATCGCCAATCTTGGGGATCGCGTCAAAGTCCATCAAGCTAAAGGTCATCTTTGCACGCATACGGGAATAAAAATCTGTGCCCTTCGCGGCTATTTCTAATGCGTCATGAATTTCCCTTGCATTAGCCTCTTGAAAGTTCAATCTGCCCGAAGACTCAAGGCTTGCCCTGCTTTCACTTGCCGCTAGCCCAGCAGCTTTTGATCGAGCATCGTTAACTATTCTATACGCCGATCCCGTAGGCAGAAGGGCGCTCTTATTGACATAAACCAAAGACTCGTAAAAGTTCTCTATTTCAAAATCCAAAGGGAAATAATCAGAGTTGTTTTCGTCAGCAAATGCTGCCACCTTATAAAGCTCGCAATCATCTACTCGAATTGAAAGCGGCTCATCGGAAGTCCTAGCTCTTCTTCCATCCGCATATATCCGCACATAACACGTCCCACTTCCAACATCGCCTACTACAAACGGCATAGAAATACGCTGCCACTTGGAGCCATCTATGGATTGTAGTGGGCTAAAAACCTCTGGCGTATCTCCGTCTGGAAGAACCACCGAAAGAGCAATGTCAGATGGCGCTCCAGCTTCGCCCGCTGCGACCATAGCTGAAAAAACATACTTACCCAGGCCAAGTGGGACAGCCTGCTCAATGTATCCTTGGCTAATTCCAGCCTTTAATATCAGACTCTGATTCCCAGTGAAAAACGCATTGGAGCTAATATCGTCAGTAGATGCACCTGCCAAATTAAAAATTCGCCATGGGCTTGTGGAGCGTAGAATTGTGGCGGTACCTAGGCTCCTTAAAGTTGATGTGGTATCATCCTCGTTGTCATACCGGGCTGCAATCAAATTGTTCTTTTCAAAGCCTGGATTCTCTAATAAATTCTGTCTTTTGAAGTCAGGAACATCTACATGGAACTTGCCACTGTGATCAATGTAGTAGTATGAAAAAAACTGTCTGCCGACAGATTCCAACGCATTGCTCAATGCGCCAGTAGATTCAATCGCAAAGCCAACTTGAGTGGGCACAGGAAAGCGAACAACCCTAGTCCCAGAAGCATTCGTGTCCTGTTTCAGGCGATATTTTTTATCGATCTCTCTTATTGAGTTATAGTTTATGTTCTCTTCTGGGAGGCCGATGAATTTTTCGTAAACCAACAAGGTTGCGCTGCTGGCGCTAAACTTTTCGGTCGAAAGTGCTACGTTTGTAAAGTTGTCGCCGCTTTGAGCATCGAGCCTAACATCAGCAGACACGAATTGAGGCTGTATCCATATTTTTTTCTGACTAGAATCTTTATCTATGACAATCGCGTGAAAATACCTCGTCTCGCCAGTATCGCTATTAATCACCTGCCTGAGCAAAACTCTAGTGCCATAATTAGAATCAAACTTACTCATGTCAGTGTCAGGGTGCAGTGTCAGTGCAGTTCCAGAGGCCCCTTCTGTTATTTGCGGAGTGTAATCTGATTGGAGAGTTGTAGAATAAAAACCGTTTTTCTCATCTCGATTGAGTGGGTAGTTTTCTATCAGATAGCGGTAGCATTCTCCGGGTGTGTCTATTTTAGTTCTCAAGCTAGAGACTCCAGCCAAATCAGGATTCCACCTGTTTGGTTGGGAGACACCTTCAATATTTAAGTAGATAGCAGAAGCATTCATGATTCTCATGTATGCATGTTGGGCTGGTCGACCTGTGTATATATAATTATTTTTAGCCCTGATCCCGATCAAGCCCGCCTTGGTAAGCTTATCATTGGTTATAATAAGGCTATCAACTACAGATGTTAATATAAGAGAATCTTCTTCTTGCGCTCTAACTTGGAAAGGAACTTCATCAGTCTGATTTTCAAATATAGCTTTGCATATTACAGCACCGCTCGCATTGAGATAATCAAGTACCTTAATATCGTGATTGCACACTTTAAAATAAACTGTTTGCGACACTTGGTTTGGGCTGCTGCTACTCTTATCTACTTGCGAATGACTCACCCTAGTGGCTTCTACTCTTTCGTTTTTCCCGAAGTAGATGGGGAAAGATCTTGCGGAATATTTTACAATCCCATTTGATATATCATCTGAATTTGCTTCATATACATTCGAGTCTAAAGCGTCATTGAATCCAATAGACTCATCGAAAAGGCCCATGGAAAAATTTTCTTTTCTCAAGCTAGGCATGCCTTGCTTTGCTTTGAATAAAAATTCAAAGCTTTCTTTCCGATTGTCCAGCGATGAATACCCCTTGTAGACATAAGAGTTCAGGCCCTCAAATAAATTTTGCGCTATAGCCTTATCAAATTCGCCATCAGCACCTGCTAATGTAATCTGTCCATATGATGAGGAAACTGAAAGACTATCTCGCGAAGACTGAAACTCTTGGCCTAGGCTTGGTATTTGCATTAGCCTAGGTTCATATGGAGTATGGATTCTGCCCTCTGTCGCGATGTCGGGATATATGCTTTTGTTTATGATCGAATTATCTGATGTTGAAGGGGACCTCGCCGTACTGCTCGACATGAGAGGCATCGGCAATTCACAGATATCCTCATTGTACCTACTGTAATGGCCGCCAAGAATAATCGACACAGTGTAGTCGTCAGAGTTTGGGTCAGCCCCCGCCCGATCTAGGACAACGCTAATAATTTTACTCGCGTTATCCCAGTGCCAGGAAAGCGAGTAGCTATCCCAAGTTTTATCTCTATAGCGAGTCGCTCGCGAACCATTTATTATCACCCCAACAACTGGCTGTTCTTCGTCAAGATATCGGTAGTAGTAGCTAGGGCTGCCAGTCTGCAAGGTCCATCCTCTTTTGAGCACTAAGGATTTTTCTGAATCGACAAGGAGGGTAACCGGCGTATCCTCCCTGACTTTAGATCTGGGGTTGTTGTATTTGAGCCACGAAAAGGAGGGCTCGTAAACTCGCAGAGATTTAAACCCTGAAGAAATAGATTCGAATGGAAGTCGAGCTTCAATAAATTGGCCTACCTTATCACCAGCGTAGCGAGTCCCATTATTTATCCAAAATCCCGGCATGGACCCATCTGTCATTTCGCCAGAGCGCCCCCTGCCAAGCGGCTCATCCTGGCGAACATAAGGTCCAGTGTTCGCCGTGTGGATGTTATACTTCGCACAAAGATGCCCTACAACATTCATATGCTCTGCGTCAGTCATTGACATACCGCTTGCGCTTGCCCTGTAAGCCACAAACTCCATCAAGTATCCATCAAAAGATACCAGCCCAGTGGAATTGGGGTTGGCTCCCAAGCACCAATGCTTAAGCATGCTGACGGTAGATGTGAAAGTTGATGTATACTTAGTCCTTCCGCTAAGGTCTCCAGTGTAATCCATTACAATAGAGCCGTTAATTCTAACGACAGGCTCTCCTGCACTATTGTAGCTTAATGAGACTACCGCAGGATCTTCGTCTAGGCTGGCAATCCCGTTGAATGGTGGCCACTTCAGCGCCCCCGAAGAAAAATCTGAGTTCATGTTGTCGGTCTTAGATTCAGGAGTTTGATTATACTGGTATGAACTCATAGTTGTCTCGTCAGTTTCCGAGTGAGACACAACAACAGAGGACCCCATTCCTTCTTCCTCGCTTGAAGTCATAATTCCATATGAAGAGTTAGACTCATGGTCGGAGTAATTAGAATAGTTGCTAAGCCCAATGTTAATTCCTTGGCATGTAGCAATAGCTCCAGTGTTGTAAGTTTTTGACAATTTTACAACGGCGAATATATTCAGTCCGCTAACAAGCCCAGCGTTGTGCCCTGAACCGCCAATTAAGTCAGTAGTAGAGTCACTGGAGTTACTGTTTGCCACAAGGTAATAGCCTGAGCTAAATTTTACCCCTGGGTATCCATTGCAAACATTAACAGCGAAACTTGGTCTGAGTGAGTGAGTGCCCTGCTCGAATGGATTAGCCCCACTAGAAACGGCAGAGTTATCCCATTGTGCAACAACGCAATCTTCTATGTCTGACGAGAGTACGGGGGTAGCAGCTGAAAAATTAGCAGACCCCAAGTCTGAGATAAGATCAAGTGATCCTGTCGACCTGAATAGCTTAAAGCTTTCAACTTTAGGCTGAAGATGAACAATAAGCTCTATGCCGCTAGGGGAATTGGGAAGGTCAAGAGTAGCTGTTTGCTTTAAGGTCCTGAGTCGATGCGTTTCAATTTTATAAGTATTAGCTAGATCGTACTCAACTGCCTGCTGTTCCTGATAAGTTCCAGCACTGCTAATGGCCGGAGAGGCTGTCGACCTTGCTGCCCTGGCTCTAATGTCGGCAATTTTTGCAGAAAGGAACCACCCATTGACCTTGCCAATATGCTCGAATTGAAGGCTAGAGTTGGACCCCGATTGCCCTTCTGTTGCCGTGCTTCTTACCTTTTCGTAGCCATCAACAAAAAACCGAACATCGCGACCGTCCTTGCCGCTCAAGCTTCCCTTGTCTTGTTGCAGGAATGTAATTGTATGCCAACTGTCGGGAGGAATTTGCACGTTGCATCGAACTTCATGCGAAGAACCTGCTGCCCCATAGCTTCCTGAGTTGCGGAAAACCAACACGCCGTTACCGAGCTCATCGTGAGACTCGAAGTAGATAATCTTCGAAGATCCGCTGCTAAGAGAAGTTCCAGCCAAGGGATGACGCCATGTTCCCGATTTCTTATCAAAGCTAATAACCCAACAAACCATCGCTTGATCGGTTAAGTCTAAGTCTGCATCTTGCCCATTGTCTCCGGCCTGAATAGATAAAAACTGCCCAGAACTTGTGTTGCTTGATGTTGTAAAATGTATTGCCGACGCATTCTCGCCGGTTGGCCCAAAGGTAGTCGTAGGCGCATCGGATGAAGTATCTTGCTCTAGGTGGTAATCCCCGTTTGGATCACCGGAGTCTTCCAGTGTAACGGATCCGCTTCGGCCACTGGAATCCAGCCACTTAAGGATGCTAACTCCATTGCTGGTAGGGGCGGCATCTGAAGAAGTATGTGAAGTGGATGTTCGAAATCCTGTTGACTTGTATATAAAAGAATACTGAGTGTCGTCTATCCTTGCGTAAGAAGGATAGCGGTTGTGGTAATTTGATTCGGAGTCCCCAAACTTAGGACGAACCTCCGCGCTTCGATTGCTGGACCGAATTTTTCTAAATCGAGATGTTGATCCCCCTGCAGCAAAATCTGTTGTGTATGTGGTTGAACTAGCATTATATGTAATAATGTCCTGCCCAATACTACGCGGCACCCTGAATGGCAGAGTGTCCCTGTCGGAGTATTTTCTAGCAACTCTAAAAGTAAAAACGCTAACCCTATTAGAGCTAAAGAATACAGGGAAAAGAATTGAGGGCGACCCAGGATCTCCGTCATCATTCGGTAGAGTTACAGCATTCCCGTCCTCTCCGTATAGCGTACTTCCCTTGCTGACCTTTTCTATAATCTCAACTTCAACCCTGCTTTTTTTGTAAGTATCAGAAGTGCTGAAATTTGCACCATCAGCGGTGTCGTATTCTAACTCTTGAAAGCCATTGGTGTCATCGTAGATTTCGAATATATCTCCTACCTGTATCGCGTTATATTCATCAACAGTCATCCCAAGTCCGTTCTCTTGGAACTCCGAATCCCTAATAGCAAAGATATGAATGTATCCATAATCCCGACAATCAATACTGCCATCGAGTGAGTTTTTACTAGTAGACCACTTGCCGTGCCCGCCAAGATTACTTCCTTGGTATCGCCAGTCCGTCGAGGATGCTATAAGAAGAACTGAAATCCCAGATGGATCTCCGCAAAATATTCCATATTCTTTTTCTAGGAAGTTTACAGTTGGAGATCCAGATGCCCCAGTTACAGTCACGGTGTCATCTGACGGGGCTTCTAGCTCGAATCCTCCATGGCTGACAATCTCCAAGTAGTTCCCCGTCTCGGGGTACTCATCAGAAAGAAATCTGTTTTCGGAAGAAGTGATGTTGTCATTCCAGCTAACTTCTGCGTACTTCTGCTGATTAGTGTATCCTTTCTGGTCTCCAAGTTGATTTAGGCCATACTTGTCGATCAATCTCTCGTTGTGATAGGCAACTTCCTCTGCGGTAGTAAGGCCGTTTACCACCGCAAATTCTGCAATCTCGTACTCCCCGCCCTCTCCTGAATATTGCGCACCAATGGAGCCAATTCTGTCGGGATAGTCACCACTGTCGTTCCCGTTCGAGGTGTGAACAAACTTATCGGTAACTCCAATCAGAATGCCATTTATGTAAACTTCAACCTGAGTTTTCGAGATTCTTCTGCAGCAAATAACTCTCCACTCCTGGTCGGCCCAAGCTTCTCGCATCCCATGGCTATACTTTAAGGAATGCTCTTTCCCATCAGTGTAGAGAACTAGCTCTTCGATCAGGTCATCAGAAGACCCTAGGGTCCTTCGGATGCTCCACTCGCTGTAATTATTCGAGCCCGCATTGGAATAGTCAGCGCCACTTTCCTTCGTTCCGGAAATTGTCTTGGCCAGAACATAGGTTTCGTCTGTGGACTGCTGGGACTGAGAGTCATTATCTAGGTTGTGATATAAGCCACCAGAAGAATTGGTTGCTCTCCTAAGGCTTACAACCCACCATAGGCAGTTTGTGTAATTTGTTGTATCGCTGTTCAATGTTAGATCCGACGAAAGCGAATAGTCGCCACCCCAAGAGGTATCGCCAAGCGGCCTCTTCAAATCCAGGCATTGGTATCCGTTAATTGCATTATGCTTAGATGGGGCTTGGTAGCTACTGTCAGTTTGATCAAGGTGCCTAGAATTTCCAGTTACATCTTCCCATCTCGCAACTAACTCACCATTGTCAGGTCGAGAACCCCCCGACACGGCGTCGAGCAAGCTATCGGGCGTATATGCCATATAGAAAGAGGTGTTGGCTCGACTCGAAGTGCTGGATTGCACTATGCCCGTTTGGTTGTAAGAATAGGAGTCTTCCCCACCAACGTGAGCATCAATCTGGAAGTAGTTGGACTTTTGCGACTCAACAGCAACCGAGCTTGTCATCAAACCCATCTGCGGTGGCGACAGTGAATTATATTTCTCGAATGATAGTTGTGAATTATTCCCTTCAGAATCTACAGACTCTCCAATATCTGAAAGCTTTACTGCGCAAATATAATAGCTCTTTACGGTCGGCTTTAACGCATCTCCACCTAGCGCAAATATCAAGCTCTGCTTCAGAGTGCTACCAGACCAGTCGGCATGATCTTCCGATCTAAAATGTGAAATGCCAGCATAGCCTATAGAAACTTGATCTAGCATGGAAAAGGAATTCGTATCTTGATTCCACCCTGAGTAGGGCGTCCCACTTGACCCAGGCCATCTGATGCTCGCATTTTTTATGAAGCTTTCATCGGAGTAGTAAGAAGAACTCCATTCGTTAACCTTCCCGAAGTATACTTTGGTATCTAAGGGCGCAGGGTCGCTGGAGAAATTCTGCTCAGAATTGTTAGACAGCACTGCAGAAAAAAGAACTAGGTAATCCCCGCCTTTCATTGCGGAGTTATCGACTTCAAGCTTTCTAACTATTCCTGATTCAGATTTTGCTAAGTTTGTGAATGTTGCCTTGTCACCACTTCCGCCCGCTTCGTATCCCGAAGCAGTGTCTGATGATGCGGGCGCTGGTTCCTTGCCATTGGAAGCCTCTGCGTATGTTGCATTATCAATGCGGAAAGCATGGATCTTCGCATTGGCGGCTGTTATTGTAGCTCCCTCTAGTGGAGGAAAATCCCATCCATTGCCCGAGTTGTTATTGCCTCCAACAGCCCCGCTCCCCCGTGAGATCCCAGCAGAAGCCGTAGTCCCTCCTCTCCAAGAGTAATACTTTATGTAGGTGCCCACAATTATTGGGATACGATAGAGTTCCCCAGATTTTAATGTAACAGGAAAAACCGCCTGCCAATGGTTCTGCCTATTCTTAACCGGAGCATAGTAGACGCAACGACCATAGCTATCTGGAGATTGGTTATAGCCATAATCGGACTGTGAATCTTGCGTCTTGGATTCATGAGAGGCTTTTTCGCTCATGCCTTTTAGTATTTGACATTCTGCAAAATGCGGGTGCATCCCGTAATCACAAGACAAATCTACATTTGCCATCACTGCATATTTATAGTCCCCAGAAGGTGCATCCCTTAAGTCGATTACAAGCTCGGCAACTCGCATTCTTTCACTGGCAAGAACCCAATTGTCGGATCCCGTTATGTCATCAGCAAAGGGCCACCCCTTTTTGTAGTAGTAATTCGAGCCAACAAGCTGTTTACCAAAGTCTTCGAAAGAAGACCTGGATGGCTCGAAGAAAAATTTTAGCTTCGTGTCTGACCTGTCTATGGCCACAATCGAGCCGATTATGCCCCCGTCATTATCGCTATCTTCTTTCGGGAAGAGTCTCCAGTCGTATTCTCTTCCGACCATGTGCGAAACATCATTGCCTCGGTTGTTGTAAGCAGAAGAGTCCGTGTCTGTTTCAAGAGTTACGCCTTCGGCGCGTATTACTATGTCGCCCGTGTTTTTCTTAAAGCGCCTATACGTTATCGAAGAAAAATGCTCGTCTTGTGCGGCATAAAAATTTTGGTACCTAGACATCACCTAGCCTCCACGAAGGAAAGCTTAACGGTGCGTCTCCTCTGGAATTGGGCACTCCATTGAAAACCGTTGCTTTCTAATCTGCCGTAGTAAGTATCTGATGCCTTTCTCACAACATCAGAAGACCAAGCACTAATGTCCAATATCACCTCTTCCGTTGCGCCCGATGAGGCGGCGATATTTTGCAGGGGAATAGCCTCGGTAGAATCTGGAAGATGTTTAATTTCTATGCCTATGGATCGTATAGGAGAAATTTTGTCGGAAAACCTAGCTCCATTATACGCAGTGCTAAAAGGAGAAGCGTCTGCCTGCTTTAAAGATAGCCCCCCTATTTCTGGGGCAATGTTTGTAACTTGACCCAACCAAAGCTGTCCTAATTGGAAATAGGCATCTGCAAATGAGTGCTTGTTGACTACGAGTCTCCAGTAACGATATCCTGAAGAGTTAATGGCGCTACCTGACTCGTCTGTGTCTAGATAGTAGCGAATTACCCCATTCAAGGAATCTTGATCATATAGAGAATACTTAAAGTCTTGCGCTGTAGAAAAATCGCTGGACACAGCACCCTGCAAAAGAATTTCTGTTGGCGACAAGCTTGCGCTGTTGGGTCTAACGGTCAGGTTTTCAGTAACCCCCGCAGACACAAAATTATCGGCAGAAGACTTGCTAAGATTAGAATCTACAAGAGCAAGTAAGCCAGGGACTTTTGATGCCCCCAAGTCTATTGCTATGGCGACGTGAGACCTTGAACCCGAATCGGCAGAACGCCATTTTTTGCTTCTCTGTGGAGAGATTAAGTTTTTTCTTGGATACAAAGACTGCTCGGTAGATAAACTGACAGTTGTGTTGCTATTGTCTGGAAAAGTTTCACTTATTACTGACGCTGAAGTTTTTGTGCAGAAATTTTCAAAAGACACCGCAGCTGAAGATATAGTTTTTTCACTGGCCATTTAAGTCTACTTTACAGTATTTGAAGGTATAATGTAAGCGTTCCCCTTACTTAAAGCCTTTGCCCTTTTGCTTGTTGCTCGAACAATTGAGTTTCCATCTATTTCGACGGTGGTGTTAATGGGCTGATCAGATATCGCTTCGGCAAGGGCAGCCAGTGCTTCTTTCATTTCAGAAATTTCTTCAGCCAAGGAAGAGCTTCCTCCTCCAGATCCCCCTCCGTAGGCTATGGTATCGGTAACCTCGTTTATTTTGGACAAAGGTATAATAGCCTCAGGTCCAGCCTCACCGACAATTCCCATCATTGGCGCTGTCACAACGCCCCCTGTGGCAAATTGGCGAGGCCACTTTTGAGAAATCATGCTTGGCACTAGGGTATTCTGGAACCAATCAGCAACCCAGGCATGTTGCCATGCTTTCCACATGTCATCTGGGGCGTTATCTGCCCACCACATGTTAGACCAGGCGGGGCCAAGGAAATCATTCCTCATAAACTCAGGAATCAGTGAGAAGTCATTGAATCCATGGCCAATAAATGGCTGCAGACCCGCCCAATACATTGCGTTTCTAGGGATGAACCAATCACCAAAGGCCGTTCCTTCCAAGCCGGGAGGAATAGTAGATGGATCAACGGGCTCTAGCGGAGCATCGCTAATGCTACGCATCCCGTAGTTTTTCATATAATTGTTTATGCCCCAATAGCCGTCTCTCTCATCAGTGGAAAGGCCAGCGTATATAGTCAGAAACTCGCCTATATCTTTTGTTCCCACGGGGGGCGCCCCAGGAGTGGGTTGCCTATTGTAACCGCTGCCCCCAGTGCCTGTTCCAGTACCCGTCCCAGTACCCGTCCCAGTACCCGTTCCAGTACCCGTTCCAGTACTAGGAGAGGGGGTAAAAGTGCGAGGCATAGAAGCTGAAGCTGAAGACCCGAACACCCCGCCTGTTCTGCCCATGCTCCCCAGCATGGCAGCTCCTGCCCGAGCCTCTGCGTAACGATACTCTAATTCGCAGCTTGCCTTTGTTGCATTCTCGATGGCATCCGTTGTGTTTTCCGAGGATTTCTCGACTGCAAATGCTCGATCAAGGTATGGGTCAATCAATGGGAGTACCGTATCCATGATAACCCCGGCGACTAGCATCGCCTCTCCCACTAAAACCTCAACCGCCTGAAGCAAGCTATCACTAAATCCGTAAGCCACTCCCCTTGCAATGAGTGCTCCAATCTGGACAAAGATAGACTCTAATGCGGTTGCCGATATTGCGGCGTTGATAATGGCTTTTAGAACAGATTGGAAAATGCTTTGCTCCATTGCCTTTGCTACTTTTTCTACGCCCTGCTCGTATGGAAGATCGTCTGTCGTCATCTCTTGGAAGGCGGCGTATATTCCGCTGGAAAGAGTTTCTGCACCCTGTTTGCTGTAGTCTTGTAAGTAGGTAAACCAAGATTGCAAATTCTCTCGCCGCTTGCGCTCTTCGGCGTCATATATAGCCGAAATTCCGGGGATAAACATTTCGGCAATCTCATACCCCTCCTTTTCGGCATCTGCCATGAGGGCTTTAATCCACTCTATCTCTTCCGGACTAAACCCGTCCTTCGCAGCAAGCTTAATGTACTCCATCAACGTAGTATAGGCAGGTGCGTGAAGTATTGCTTCCATCATTCCCTGCTTCATCCCGTCTAGCGTGCTTTGATAAATAAAATCCTTGATTCCTTCTGCGACATTGTTTTCCAATTCGGTACGCATCCCAAAGCCAGCTTCGCTCATTCCTACATCCATTCCATTCTCAATGCCGCTTCTAACTGCATCGAAAATTGCACTAGCAAACACCTCTGTAGGTGGCTTTTCGCCAAATATAGCCGCAATTCCGGGGGCAAAAATTTCGGCAATCTCTATCCCCTCCTCTTCGGCACGTCTCTGGAGTTCCTTAATCCACTCTATCTCTTCCGCACTAAACCCGTCCTTCGCAGCAATCTTAATGTACTCCATTAACGTAGTATAGAAAGGTGCTTGCATTATTGCCTCTATCATTCCCTGCTTCATCCCGTCTAGTGTGCTTTGATAGACAAAATCCTTGATTGATTCTGCGACATTGCTTTCCAATTCGGAACTCATCCCACCGCCAGATTCGATCATTCCTGCACTCATTCCATCCTCAATGCCGCTTCTAACTGCATCGAAAATTGCACTAGCAAACTTCTTTGTAGGTGGCTGGCCAAATATCTCGTCAAGCAATGCCTGAATCTCCGCACCGCCTTCGGCAAGCTGTCTTAGGAAAGGTTCCATCTCGACTAGGTTTGCCTTAGCCGCATCAACTCCGGAGGTCATCATGGTTTGGAAAAGACCCATGTCCTCCATGTTGAACAAGTCTAATCCGCCTTCTTCTTGTGATACCAAATCCAACACTTCAAATATCGGGTTGAGAGCATGTCCAATAATAGACTCGTCGAGAATTTCTCCCATGAAAGATTCCCCAACGGCGGTTTTTAGATTCTCTCCAATGGCAGCATAAAAGTCATTCATGCTAAAGTTTGCCATGTCAGTAAACTGCTCCGAGAGTGCGCTGGTTACAATCTCAACCCCCGGCACAGTGACCCTGAGGAGCTTGTCGAATCTCTCAGGATCAACCCGGTATCCTCTTTCCGCAAGCTCCTTTATGTAGTCCTCACGACCCTTGGCAGTCTTGAGATCGTGACCTTCGGCGGCTATTTGAAGACTTCTGTTATCAACAGCCTCTCCGCTGGTTGTTCTAACCATCGGGGTTTTCTCTGCCCCTGGAACCCCTCCTCCCACATATGAGCTTTGATCAAACCCAGGAGTTCCCAAGTGCTCAACCATTTGATCATCTGTGAAGTATGTCTTGCCCGCAGGAATGTACCCAGATCCGCCCAGGTCTATTGCGTCGGTGGCGATGTAGTAAAAATCCTCGTCGCCAGCTGCCTGTTTTGAGTAATCTATTCCATAATATGGACCTGGAGCCTGCGAGTTTTCGGGGAGTACAAGATTTCCATTCTCATCCCTCGGAAGGTCCGATCCTCGAATGTCAGCAGCTCCTCCCAATGTTCCATCGTTTCTTGCATATACAACGGGTAGGCCCATGGACTGAATCGCCAGTATCCCAGCATGTAGGCCGCGAGGAAGATCAACCCCCATAACTTCGGCAACACCAGCTACGGCAATGGCATATTCGCGAGTCACATTAGAGGCTTCGCCCATTTCGCTAAACCACTGATTGACCGCAAACATTGCAGTATCTGCACCTACACCCAAGTCGTCATAGGCTTGCTTAATGCTCTTAAGAAACCACTGCCTTCTCCTCTCGTCTTTAACTGGCTCTCTGCCATAGTTTTCCCCATCCAGCGTTAGAGATTGTTTGTCTGCCCAAGTCAGCCCTTGAGGTAGGGCCATTCGGGTTATCCGATCAGCCTTATCCTTGTTTTTAGGGCCAAACAGCATGCCGCTTACAACGACAAATCCAGCACCCGCCTGCTGACCCCCTCGTCCTACATTCTGCTCACTCTTCTTGTAGTCATAAGCGAAGTCACGGTCATTTTGAGTATACCCAGAGTACGGCAAATTACCACCGCTATCTATGACATCATCAACGACATTCGCGGTACTAACATAAGGATTATCTTTGGACAGAGGATTGCCATAGATTGCCTGAATATTCTTAAAAGCATCAGACTTTTCCCAGGTGTCAGTTAATGCTTTACGGAACTCATCATCTGGAGTTGGAATTTTTTTGAATAGGGCAGCAATAAATGAGATAATCATTCCCACAAGAATGCCACCTATCGCTCCGATTGCACCGCCTCCCAGTCCTCCGAGCAAGGCCCCTCCAAACCCCTCTGCGCTAGCAGCCAAAAGTGATCCACTATAGGCACCAAGCAATGATCCGCTTATATTAGCAAGTCCCCCTGCGACCATTGCCCCTGGCCCTTCAACCCCCAAAGATTGAGCGATTAAGCTGGTGGTAAAGCCTGCGCCCATGCCGCCTAGGGCGCCGCCGGTAAGCTGACCAATGCTTGCTCCCCCTCCTAGCCAATCAAAAAAGCTTTGATCTGCGGGGGGTGTAGCAGGCGCTGGCGCTGATACCATCTTTGCCGCACCGTATAAGGTGGTAGCCATCGAGGCATATTGAGCACCTTGGCTTGCATCAACAAACCCAGTGTTTGGATCCACAAAAACAACGGGCATTATTGCACCAGAAGTGCCCGATGGCTTTGCAATCCCGTAGGGAATGTTACTTGGCACTTCATAGGTTCCCTGCGAGCCCGGATAATTAATTATCGTAGTCCCACTAGGTCCTAGTGTGGCAGTGCCACGCCCCCCTGGCCCTGTAATTATCGTAGTCCCACTAGGTCCTAGTGTGGCAGTGCCACGCCCCCCTGGCCCCGTAAGGACTGAGGATCCACCCTGATCACCAAGGCTCACAAAATCAATTGTTATTGCGCCACCACCGCCACCACCGCCACCAGAGAAGCCACCACCGCCAGCACCGCCACCACCGCCACCACCAATCTTAATATTTACACCAGCGCCAGAGCCACTGCCTTGCCCGGAAACTGGGGAGGTAAATCCACTAGGGGCTTGCATTATGCTGTCCTCCCCCCAAGTGTCCTGCCACCAATCAGTAAGCTCCAGTATGTTAGCCTTAAAAGGTCGATCAAAAAATTTCAGTTTGTCATTTATGAAAGTCTTGAATACTGTTTGCCCCATGTTTTTTAGTGTATCTAGCGGATCATATTTCTGACCGGAAAATAGGGCGTCAATCTGGGCGTTAAGCCCTTGACCAAGAAGGTCGCTTGTAGATATGATGTCGTCTGTTAAGCTCGCAAAAAATCTCTCGCTGGCGGCTTGGTTCTGCTCAAACACCCACGCTAGGTCAAACTTATCAGCTTCGAAGGCGTACTCTTCACTGCCCGGTGTATATTCCCTAAGGGCAAGAGCCCTATCTTGCTGGTATTTTTCCAAAGCAATTTGATCCTCAAGATTTCTCTTAAACTCGCTATCCGGCATAGAGCCTATGAATTGGCTCCGGTTTCTCAGAGCAAACCCACCAGTCTCCATAATGATCCTTTGCTCTTTAACTAGCTCGTCATACTCCTGTTGCATTGTTGCTATTTTAGTCTTTCTCGCCGATATAGCTCTTAGCTCTGCTTCCGTAGTGCCCTCTAGAAGACCTCTGTACTCCAGTAGTCTCTTGTTTAGATCCTCTTGACCTTTAACCCTTTCATCGGCTAGTAATATGTCAATAAGTGCAATTTTTGCCTTTTGTTCTCCTTCTGCAATTAAAATTGCATTTACAGCTGATTCGTCATTGTAAATTCCTAGTAGCTCCCGCCTTCTCGCTGTACTTTCTTCTGTGGCGTTTGCCATTCCCTCTTCAGCAAGTTTCATCTTACTGTAGTCGCTCAGGAATTGATCAGTCGCCTTAGCAAAAGCTGCTGCTGATATCATTTCTGATACAGTCTGACCGCTTCCGTCTGTAGACTTACTAAACTGACCCTGCTCGTCTTTTTTAAGTCGAGTATTGAGATTAATTGTACCTGGCATTTTCTTGGCAAGGGTTTGTAAAAATGATACCCCCCCTGTCGTCGATAGTATCTTTACAAGATCATCACTTGGCTCGAGTGATGCAACGATGTTTGCGGCTTGGAGAGACCCACTCTCTTCAAGAAGCTCTGCAAATTTAAATTCGCTAAGGTTCTGTGCAAATGTTTGAAGAGCTTGATTAGCGTCATCCTGCACTTCTTGTGCTGCATTGAGAGTATTTATCCAAGCTTGGAGTGCTGATACAATTTCACCAGTAGTTGTAGCATTACTAATTGCATCTGAAAATGCTTTATCTCTAGAACTCTGAGCCTCAGGCCCACCAGCACCTATCCGGCTGGCAAACTGCTCCATTATTGAATTAAAAAACCCTTTGGCTATCTTCTTTTGAGATTCTAATGTTAAAGGGCTCTCTTTAGAAAACGCTGTCAATGCTGCACCAAGGGATTCGTTGAGGGATGCTAACTGCCTTGTTTGAAAATCCTGAGCAAGTTTTTCGCCCATCTTCGTATAATCTGATTTTGAAATCGATCCTTCGTCCTTAAGACTTCCTAGTGCATCTTTGCTATCCTTAAGAATTTTTTCGTTAATGGCCGTCAGCTCTTTTGGCAGTTCTGCTAAGTCTATTAAGGATTGAACGTACTCTGATTGTGCAGGGCTAAGAACTGGACCCAATATATCAACGGTTTCAACAAAATTAGATGGAGGGCTCATAGCTGGGAAGAATCCGGTAGGACTCCCGCCCATTCCAAACATCTCTACCCAACTCATTTCCCGCGCCTCTTGCTTGGCCACTTGCTTGGCCGAAACAGGGGTCATGGCAATGCCTTCCTTGAATTCTATACCGCTCTCTTCAATGAATTCCCTCTGTTCTTCCTGTTCGAAATATTTTTTCTTGTTCTCGCTTAATTCTCGCTGGCGTTGTGTCTCTGGATCTTCGAAAGCTTCCTTAGCCGCTTGTTTTATTGATTTCACAATCTCGTCAAACGCACCACTAATCAATCCAGAGAAAAATGGAATCGCCATTTTCAGCATGTTGGCAAAGCCCTTAACGGTAGAACCTATCATTCCCACTACCGAACTAAAGATGCTGGAAAGAACACTTCCTATTGTCTTGCCAATTTTTTTGCCGAGATCAACCGACCCCTTGAAGCCTTTGGATTCTAGCTGGTTGCCCAGAAGAGAGAAGCCGTCTATAAGGAGGGGGACAACAAATCCTCCAAAAAGCATTGCCAGAAACTTACTACCTAAAACTTTAACAAGAGTGGCGGGAATGAACCTGCCTATAGAGCCGCTCGCTCCAGCTGCCATAAACTTCGTTAAAGATTCGCCCAGCTTAGTAAGAAGAAGCCCCATGATTCCACCAGCAATTATCTCGCCAGACTTCTTTTCGGCGCCGAGAAAATTGATTTCAGCTCTGCGTTTAACCCTTGGGTCTGCTGCTAGTCTTTCTCCGACTCTTGCAGGTAATAATTTATCTAGAGACTCCTGCCTTGCCTCCTGAGCTATAATTGCCGCCTGAGGAGTTCCAGCCTTGTAATATTCTCCCCCTTTAGAAAGTATTGAATTTCCACCTTTCGACATGGTGCCATAGCCAACGTCAATATCATCAATCCCTGGCAGAACACTCTTACGCTTCGCAAGAGATTGCACCATTTCTTTACCTACGGCACCTCGGAAAATGGCAGCAACAGAAATGCCTGCAATTGCCCCCAGAAGAACCTGCGCAAAAACACTTCCCTTTAAGTAGTCTCTTATTCCATCCACAAAGCCTTTTGCAAACTCGGTTCCAAATACAAATCCAGCTTTAATCACAGGCTCAGCAACCTTGCCTGCAGCTTCTCCTAGGAATCTTGCGAAATCCCCAACTAGCTCTAACGCCGCACTTTGAGCTTCATCAGATTTAACCTCAGGTCTTGCAAGAACATCTAAGAACTCCCTAAATCTAACTGAGGCATCTGCAATCGCCATATAGAACTTGCCGCCCAACACTCGCCCGAGGTTTTGGACTATTCGACCTGCACCGTATATCTCTTCTCCGGCAACCCTAAATTGAAGGACCATGGACTTAATCAGATTCAACGCACTCAGGACAGATGGACCCATACCTATGTTCAGCTGATTAATGAAGCCATCAAAAATTTCAGTTACAAAAGTAAATGCAATTTTTATTTCATGCGCAGTGTCAATTACTCTTCTAAATTCTTCTTCAGTGTTTCCCAGCTCTAGGCCCAGCATTTCAACTTGATTAACAATCAGATCGAAATCATAGCGAGCCAAAAACTCGAAAACTGGAGCACCACGAAAACCGCCTTTCCCACCAAGAACACTGATAACTTCCGTTACCATCGGATTCGCGTCACCTCCTTCTTTCATGAATACGCCCAACTTTTTCATTACCTCAAATGCATTCACTCCCCCTTCTCTTACCTTATTGAGATCTATGCCGATGATTTGAAGAGCCGCACTGTATCGATTGACCCCAGATTCACTAGCCCTATCCAAGCTTCGATTTAAATTCTTGACTACAACTTGAACTTCGGCCATGCTTGCGTCTGTCATCTTTGCCACGACACGAAGCTGCTTAAGCTGGTCGATTGGAATACGCATCCTGTGGTATTCCTCTGCCGACTTAATCTGGTCCTGGAATCCGGCGGTTAAAGTTTTAACAACATTGGAAAGCAATGTTGCCCCACGACGGAAGAGCCAGAACATATTGTTCAACTTCCAAAACGCGAACGAAACCTTATTCGGAATCGCAATAAGGTTCGTCATCAGCCTAGAAGGATCGAACGCCCGAAACGCCTTAAAGAAGCTCGACACATTCATTGTTCCTGCTTTGATAAGGGGATTGAGCTTCTGGTATTGAGTTCGCAGCTTCGTTATTGACTGGACCGCCGCACTGCCCGGCTTTTGGGGTCCTCCTCCATCTCCGCCTGGAGGGAGTTCCCCGAACCAAGAGGGCGGAGCAGGAGACCCATTAAACCATGGACTCGCTGCAGCTAGGGGACTTTGATAAGGTGGCGCAGTCCACGATGGAAGATTAAAGGGACGTGCAGGCTGTGTTCTTCTATACCCTTGCTTGGGAGACCATCCCCTAGGGACCGGATATGTTTCTGGAAGGCCAGTGAAAGGATTTAGGGTTGGTCCTACCACCAAAGAAGTTCTATCAGGAACCATCCCCGCAAGGGCAGAGTCCTTTCTCGCCACCATGTTTCGACGTATAAGATCCTTTAGATTTTTCCACTCAGCTTCTCGGATTCTTCGAGCAGCGTTGCGCAGTTCAGCAGCTAGCTGACGCTCTTCTGCGGTCTTTCCTCCCGTGAGCCCGAGTGACATCTGCGTAGCTTCTTGTACCAAGCTTCGCCGACGAGCATAATCCTGCTGCACCCTCATAAACCAATCTTTTGCAGCAACCCCCCCTGGCTTGTCAGCCATTGTAATTCTGGATCTCTGAGCGCCCTTGTCTACTGAGGCGGGAAAGGGCATTTGCGCGTACTCTTGTCTGAGGCGGTTATTTTCGATTTTAACTAACGCAACTGCCTCTCCGTAGGCTTGCTTCACTCGCCGTAAGTACCTCTTCATTCCCCCCTTTCCAAAATCATCATCGGTACTTCCATAGGGCATACCGCGAGCAATTTTCTCTCCAAGATCTGCTGACGTAGGAATTCCTTGATACCCCAACATTAAGGGTATTTGAGTTCCCTTAGGAAATTGTCTTCTCTCTTGAATAGGCCTCAGGCTTCGCGACCAACCTGAGCCATATACTGGGGTCTTGGACAGCCTCACTCGCGCCGCGTATTCTTCATTGATTGCAGCTGTTACTCTTTTAATTTCTACGCGAAGCTTTCTCTTACCAGAGACATTCTTATCAGTCGCGCCAGAGTTCAAATTAGTTGCAGATGTAGATGCCTTTATGGACGCCGTTGCCTTATTGGTCGCTAAGGTTTTCTCCTTATTGGCGTTTGCAACTTTTGCGGTTGAAGTGGCAGCCTTTTTATTTTCCGCTATGCTTTCTTTCGTTGCCTGTACATTCTTCTTTACCGCGGTAGCTTTTTGAGTCTCAGCCTTAGAGGATTTGTTTGATGCTTTAGCTACATTGTTTGCTGCATCGACTGTAGCCTTGGCTATTTTCTTGTTTTCTGCAGCAGCCTTTCCCGGCGGAGATCGACCTGAAGTTTGAGAAGCTTTATTTAGTTTTTTAGCTTCGACCCCAGCCTCCTTTAAGGCTGCACTAAGTTGCTTTAATATGTTGGCTTCTTTCTCAAATAACTTTAAAGCTTGT